>Ga0334888_1000390_pt1 | contig 71341 bp, 60 predicted proteins | sample GraSluR1_MG_FD_207227 | JGI IMG/M metagenome (GOLD analysis project Ga0334888, IMG submission 207227) | Sludge microbial communities from methane-producing bioreactor in Wageningen University, Netherlands - Granular Sludge_3_08-R1 | ecosystem: Engineered > Bioreactor > Anaerobic > Unclassified ... | reverse complement strand
AAAAGTTGAAGGGTTGTATAACCTACCCTTAGTTAAGTATGGCCTTATGCCTAGTAGTATTCATAACAATGACATAATAGGCTTATTCGTTTATTGTTGGTGCGGACAACGCATGATAATTCTGAGCGTTAGCGGAGCCTCCTTAATCGTGAGCAAAGCGAACATCAGCAACCTTAATAGTAAGCGTCAGCTTACATCAGTAGTCCCCGGAGGGGGTAGTGCCCGGAGCATAATACAACTTGGCGGTAAATGCCGATTTCACCGTGTTCGCAGCATGATCTGCGATGAGATCCTTCACTTCGTTCAGGATGACACCAACGTCAAAAACCTAATTATGCAAAACTCTCACTTAACAGATGCGGGGAATGTGTTCTCCTTCCAGTATCCCCAGTATACGTTCCGCTCCCAGTTCTGTTTCAATTAGTACCATTCCCCGTGGTTCTGCTTTTACATCACCGATAATGGCTGCATCTTCAGCCTCATCCAATGTTTTCAGCTCAGCAAGTATTTCCTCAGCCTTTTGGGCGGAAACAAAAATGACCATCTTGCCTTCATTAGCCATAAACAGCGGGTCCAGGCCCAGCATATCACAGGCCCCCTGCACAACCGGGGAAACCGGTATCTCCTTTTCTCTTACCATAATACCTATATCGGCCTGCCCGGCTATTTCATTGAGAACGGTAGCCAGACCTCCTCTGGTGGGATCACGCATACACCTGACATCCTCGCCGTATTTTTCTAATAATCTTCCAGTTCTAAAAAGCGCCGTACAATCACTTTGAGCAGGGGTAGCAAAGCTAAGTCCTTCTCGCAGGGCCAGAATAGCCAGGCCATGATCACCCATATTCCCACTTACTATTATCTTATCTCCCGCTTTGATACGATCGGGACGGTATTCTACAGCAGAACTTATAACTCCTATGCCCGTAGTGTTGATAAATACCCCGTCAGCGCTACCCTTCTCAACAACCTTGGTATCTCCGGTAACCAGGGCAACTCCCGCTTCTTCAGCAGTCCGTGCCATCGATTCTGCTATCTTTTTAAGATCGGACAAAGCTAATCCTTCTTCTATTATCATGGCGGTTGACATATAAAGAGGATGAGCGCCACAGGCTAAAAGATCGTTTACTGTCCCGCATATGGACAGCTTGCCAATATCCCCTCCAGGAAAAAATAAGGGTGTAATTACAAAGGAATCGGTGGACATTACCACTCTCCCAGGAGGCAGATCAAGCAAGGCTCCATCCAGCATGGGATCGAGGTAAGGATTATTCCAGGATTTTTTAAATACTTCCTCAATAAGCTGCTGGCTCATCAGCCCTCCACTCCCATGGGCCATCAATATTCTGTCTTGCTTCATTTTTTTCCTCCTTTTAACGGGCTGTAACGATAATAAGCGGCACATGCTCCTTCATGAGAAACCATACATGGTCCCACCGGGTTCAGTGGTGTACATGCCCGGCCAAAAAGACTGCATTCATGGGGGCTTATCTTGCCGGTAAGAACTTCCCCGCAGGCACAGCCCTTAATTGGTCGGTCCTCAATTTCCGGTAACTGGAATTTTTCCCGGGCGTCAAAGCTTCTATATTCGCTTCTAATTGCAAGACCACTATCAGGAATATAACCCAATCCCCTCCAGCGGGCACCTGCGGCCTTAAACACGCTCTGTAAAATCTGCTGAGCCACCGGGTTTCCCTCGCTTTTAACCACCCGCTTATACTGAATCTCAGCAAAGGCCTCTTTCTTTCGTATTTGTAACAAAAGCATAGCTATGCCCTCTATAATATCGTTATTTTCAAAACCAGTTATTACACAGGGCTGGGCATACTTCTCAGCCAGTAGTTTATATGGCTCCAGGCCTATAACCACCGATACATGACCAGGGCAAATCAAGCCATCCACTTTTATATCCGGATCGGAAAAAATAACTTCCAGAGCCGGCGGCACCAGTTTATGCAAGGACAAGACCGAAAAATTGGAAGCCTCCTGTCTCCTGGCCTCTTCTATCGTAGCGCCTATCAGAGGGGCCGTAGTCTCAAAGCCTATCCCGAGAAAAACCACATCTCTACCGGGATTTTTACGCGCGATTTCCAGAGCATCCAGTGGTGAATAGGCAACACGTACATCGGCACCCTGGCTGCGTACTTCCTGCAAGGATGAATCGCTGCCGGGCACTCTTATCATATCCCCAAATGTCACCAGGATAATATCACTTTCCTTTACCAGTTCAATTACTGAATCGATATCCCCCTGTGAGGTAACACAGACCGGGCAGCCAGGACCTGAGAGCAGTTTCAGATTAGGGGGTATAAGATTGCGTATCCCGCTTTTGGCTATGGCCATGGTATGGGTTCCGCAAACTTCCATCAGAGCGAGCTTACGAGTCTCCTCTTTTATTTCCCGCAATAATTCTGTATTATTGTTCTTCGAAATGCTCTCTGTGTTCATTCGCATACGACTCCCTTATTTCCTGTAATTCCAGCATCAAACGCAGGCTTTCTTCAGCTTCTTCCTGCCCCATTACCTGCATCGCAAAGCCCGCGTGAATCATTACATATTCCCCAACCCGCACCTGTGGCGTCATAATGATGCTGATATCCACATAATTACCGTTAACATCAGCAACAGCCATTTGGTTTTCCTTAATAGCAGTTACTTTACCTGGCACACCCAGACACATTACATTTCACCTCACTTGCTATTATTGCCTGTCCCAGCGATATTCCACCATCTCCGGGGGGAACCTGCTGGTGTTGATAAACCTTGAATTCATTCTTCTCCAATATCCTGACCAAGATGGATAATAATATTTGATTGTGAAAAGTCCCTCCACTCAAGACAACCCGGTTTAAACCAGTTTTATCCCGCATTTTACTTAATATATCATAAAAAACATCGGCCATACTGAGATGAAATTTTTGGGCAATATCATCAACTGCTACTCCCTTATCCTTATCAGCAATAAGCTGAGGCAGCATAGGCAGTACATTGATGAGGCAACTATCTTCCCGTTCTTCCAGTAAGTACGAATATCTGCCTCCTGCCCCTGGATTGGCCCTGGCTTCCAGCTCTATAGCTGCCTGCCCCTCATAATTATTGATATTGCATATTCCCAGAATAGAAGCAACCGCATCAAAAAGCCGCCCACACGAAGATGTCATTATCTCAGCTTTTTCATTATTCAGGCGGTTAAGCAATATATCCCTTTCTTCCCTCGGTAAATCAGGCAGCAGTTTCTCTGCCATCTCTATCCCTTCCTGTCCCAGAGCCGCGAACAAATATACAAAAGCCATACGGTACGGTTTGCGACTGCTCAAATCTCCTCCGGGTAAAGGCAAGTATTTAAGATGTCCCAGGCGGGTAAAATCCTGGTATCCACCTTTGAATATTTCACATCCCCAGATAGCTCCGTCTGTTCCCCATCCTGTTCCATCACATATTAATCCCAGCACTTCACCCTCCAAGGAGTTCTCCGCCATAGCCGCGGCCAGATGAGCATGATGGTGCTGAACCCCTATAATCTCCAAATTGGTCTGGCTTTTTGCCCAGCGGGTAGCCTGATGGTTGGGATGCAAATCATGGGCAAGCAGTTCTGGTTGCACAGCCAGCATTCTTTTGAATCGTTCTATCCCTTCCAGGAAATTCCGATAGTTATTATAATGGTTCAGATCACCCCAGTGCTGGCTCATGAAGGCTTCCCCCTGCCTGGTCATGCAAAAAGTATTCTTCATTTCACTGCCCAGGGCCAGGACCACAGGAGCAGATGATAACACAGGCATCTTAATTCCTTGAGGAACATATCCCCTGGCCCGCCTGAAAAATTGCGGCTTGTCCAGAGGACTTACCGTTATCACCGAATCATCACAGGGATTAAAAATCTCCCGGTTATGGATTAAAAAATAATCCGCTACCCCGGAAAGTTTCTTTACCGCTTCATCATTATCAATTATCAATGGCTCATCACTGATATTAGCGCTGGTCATTACCAGCAAATCCAGCTCATTATCGAAAAGTAAAAAATGCAAAGGAGTATAGGGAAGCATAATTCCCAGGGTATTAAGGCCTGGATGAATAAGCTCAGCTGATATTTCCGGGCAGTTTTTGCTCTTCATTACAACTATGGGAGCCTGAGGCGACAAGAGACACTTTTCCTCAACAGAATTAATATCACAGTATCTTCCAGCCACACCCAAATCCCTGGCCATAAGCGCGAAAGGCTTGGCGTCACGCCGTTTCCGCCTGCGCAGCCTCTCAACTGCTTCAGCATTTCTGGCATCTACCGCCAGGTGAAATCCTCCCAATCCCTTTACTGCGACAATATATCCCTGTTTCAACAAGTCAATAAGCTCAGTCTCCACTTCCTGACCATTTTTATCCAGCAGGCTGATATGAGGCCCGCAAAGAGGACAGGCATTGGGTTGGGCATGAAAACGTCGATCCAAAGGATTATCATATTCTTCCTGACATCGCGGACACATGGGAAATGGAGCCATCGTCGTCATAGCCCTATCATAGGGTACATCTTTAATTATGGTAAAACGCGGTCCGCAATTGGTACAATTAATAAAGGGATAAAGGTAACGACGGTCAGCCGGTTCCAATACTTCCCGTTTACAGTCATCACATATGGCAATATCAGGAGAAATCATTACCAGTCTGTCATCCTGAGCGTCACTTTCCCTTATAGAAAAATCCTTATAGCCATGAAATTCTATTTCATCTATCTCACAGGAACGTATCAAAGCCAGGGGCGGGGGTTCTTCAACGAGCCGGCGGGCAAAAAGCTTAAGCTTTTCCCTATCCCCTTCCACCTCAATAAAAACACCGCTGGAAGAGTTCAAGACCCATCCTTTGAGCTCATATTCGCAAGCCAATCGGTAGACATGCGGTCTAAAGCCCACGCCCTGTACAATACCATTAATCTTAATATACCAACTCGAATGCTTATCCCGCATTTACATACCCGCTTTTTATAAATTTTGTACCGAAGTTTCACATTTGACAGATAATGCGCAGCAACCAGGGGCAACCAGGGGGACGGGCAACCAGGGCAACCAGGGGGGGCAACCAGGGGGACGGTTCTTGTGGTTGGCTTGGCCAACCACAAGAACCGTCCCCCTGGTTGCGCTTGCCCCGAGTCTCTGTCTACTGCGATGGTTGGCTTGGTAAGCAAATTGTTTTTTATCCAAAGAGGTGGGTTGCCGTAACAAAAGTCTCTGGCAACCCACCCGGTATAGACTAAGATTCTTATCTGTTTTAGAAAAGAACATCAAGAAAAGTAGATTCAATTACAAACAATAAGCTACCAATCTGTCAATTTCCATCTTGATTAACTCAAGTAATCGAGGTAGTTTCTCGGCAATTTCCGGTGTTAATTCCATGCCTACCGACATCGTCCCGGGCTCTACTCCAAAAACTATAATTTCCGGATGATGCCCCAGAAGTTTTGCCATATTAACAGCCTCGATAAAATGCATCTCATGAAGAGAAGTTATATTTTCAGCAGGCTTTAGTCCCAGTTCTTCCAGAGGGGCCCGGTAAATAGTACCCGGCTCCCCACCAGCTTGCATAGCATCCACTATTATCAGGGTTTCCGCCTGTCCGAATATATCCAGCATGTCGTAGCTGTTTACCCCGGCATCGATTACATCTACATCATCGGGAAGATCCATCTCTGCCAGGCGGTTTACTACATGTACACCTATTCCTTCATCCTGCATTAATAAATTACCAATACCTACTACTATTACCTTTTTCAAACAATGGCCTCCTTATGCGCCAACACCTTTACCTGAACTCATTTCAGCTTCCTCATGTGTCCCATGATCAAAATCTTCTGGAATTTTGCCGGTAAACATAGAGAGTAATACCGGTACCCCTTCAGAAACATCCAGATACACATGAACCACTACTGAAATAACAAAGAGCCAGGTGGTTATAAGATGTATCATTCTTACTGCAATTAAACCTCCCAGGGCTCCTCCCACAGCCATAAATGCATTGGGGTTATACATAACAAATCCAGTAACGATCATCAAGAGGGCCATCACCAGCCAGCCGGTATACATCATTTTCTGTCCCGGGTTGTATTTCCCATAATAAGGATGGCTGTCTGCCATAAAGAGATAATATTTAATCATACTGGGGAACTTGGGTGTATCTGTTTTCGGGTTAAAGACAATATTATGAGCGTCTTTGGCTGCTATAGCATAATATACCCTGCCTATCACGCCGAAGGTAAGCACATAAGCCATGGCAAAATGCAACATCCGGGCATTATCCATGTTCTTGAAGATAGCGAAAGACTCCGGAGCATGGATATAGAAGCCGCTCAGGACCAGCAATGTAATGGAAATCATATTTGTCCAGTGAAATATCCTGATCCAGATTGAATGCCTCGCCTCCATTTTCTTAACCATTAAATCACCCCCCTAATTAACTGCGAACTTGCTGATCAACTTCTTTTCAGGGGTCATGAGATGAATAGCACAGGCCAGACACGGGTCAAATGCCCTGACAACCCGGACTATTTCTACAGGATTGTTGGGGTCCTGAACAGGGGTTCCAACCAGTGACTGTTCCACAGGTCCCATGAGTTTCTTGCCATCTCTCGGGGAGAAGTTCCAGGTACTGGGCACAACCGCATTGTATACTGCAGTCCTCTGGTGCTCGATCTTGTTCCAGTGTCCCAGGGCACCGCGAGGAGCCTCAGTAAGCCCCATTCCCTGTGCCGAAGCGGGAATTTCATGTGGAGTAGTAACCGGCGCACCCGGTACCAACTGTCCAACCCACTCATCCATGGCATGAGCTACCATAGAACACTCAACCGCACGGGCAAAGTGTCTGCCCAGAACTGAATAGGCCTTTTCCCCAAGTCCCATAATATCTTTCTGCTTCATAACAATAAGCCTGGCCAATGGCCCCACTTCCATTGCTTCTCCATTATAACGCGGAGCTTTTACAAAGGAATAGGCATCTTTCTTGTGTACATCGGGCGTAACAACCGCTTCGGTAGGTTTATTTCCTCCGGTATCATCTTTATACCAGGAATACTTGACCTCTTCAGCAATCAATTCTGCATCCAGATCCTTGTATTGACCACGGACCAATACGCCTGAGGGGAAATATTTTCCCTTTTTAACATGATCCATTCCTTCTTCCAGTGGCAATGCGCCATAGGAAAGCATATTCATGCAGCCCCGGCCGACATCCCACCAGTCAGGATAGTATTGTGCTACTGCCTGGACAATAGGAATATATACATTATCAATAAAATCAATACACTCTTTAAGTCTATATTTAAAATCAATAACCTTCTGGGCATCAGGCACTTCGGTTACCCCTCCGGGTGCTATGGCCTGCTGATGAGGCATCTTGCCTCCCCAGAGTGCTGTCATTTCATGAGCCTTGGCACGGATCTTTAGAGCTTCCAAATAGGCACCCACAGCCTTGGCATTAACGGCTTCCGGCAAGCGGAAATCAACTTCATAACGGGGCACAAAAGGAGGAACATCCGGACCCTTGACAAAATCCAGGGCAGCAAGGTGGAAAAAGTGCAGGACATGGGATTGTATAAAGTTGGAGCCCAGAATAAGGTTCCTGATTATTCTCCCATTGGGTGGAGGCTCTATTCCAAAAGCATCATCTAAAGCCAGCGTTGCCGCCGTTCCATGAGAAACCGGACATACGCCGCAGATTCTTTGTGTCAGTTGAGCAGCATCCCGGGGATCGCGCCCTTGCATGATAATTTCAAATCCTCTAAACATCATACCCATTGATTTAGCGTCAACAACGACCCCGCCTTCGACTTCCACTTCAACTGCCAGATGCCCCTCAATACGAGTGATGGGATCTACTAAAATCTTCTGTGCCATTAATTGTCACCCTCTTTCTCGTCCTTGTTCTTTTTGGGGCCAATACGCCCGGTAGCCACATTGCCTGCCAGGTGCCCGGCAATACCTACAGCGGTAGCCGCCCCCACAACTCCGCCGATCTGGTCAACGGTAGCAGTCATAGCAGGTCCTATCGGCATTTCAGGTATTCTTTCATATATGGGCCAGCCCGGGAATTCAGGTTCAGTACAGGCAATACAGGGGGCACCGGCTTTGATACACCAGCTCACTCCATTGTTCCACAAGCGGGTGGTGGAATCACAATGTGCTATCGGTCCTTTACAACCTAATTCCAATAGACAACCAGGGTCTCCGAAATTCTTGGCGAAAATACCATTGTCAAAATACTGCCTTCTCGGGCAATTATCATGAATTATGCCCCCGAAGAACATCTTGGGACGTCCAAAGGAATCCAGTTCGGGAAGGTCTCCATAAAGCAGGATATGAGCTATGGTCCCTACCATCCAATCCGGGTGAGGAGGACAACCGGGAACATTAACTACAGGTTTATCTTTAATTATTTCATAAGCACCTTTGCAATTCGTGGGATTGGGTGGAGTAGCCGGAATACCACCATAAGCAGAACAGGTACCAAAGCTCAGTACGGCCTGGGCCTGGCTTCCCACTTCTTTCACCAGTTTATCGAAAGTCAGATGGTGACCGTCTCTCTCTCCAACCAGACAATAATGACCATCTTCAGCTACAGGAATGGCCCCTTCAACCACAAGAATAAAGTTTCCTTTATTCTCTTCAACAGTCTTAAACAGGGCTTCCATGGCCATGTCACCCGAAGCTGCCATAACTGTTTCATGGAAATGTAAGCTTATTACTTCCAGCAGCACTTTTTCAATATCCGGGTGAACCGTGTTCAAGAATGATACAGAACAGCCAGTGCAGGCACTACCCTCCAGCCAAATTACCGGGGGAGCTCCGGCAGCTACTGCCTCTTTCATAAAGGGAGCCAGGTATGAGGTCATGGAAATAGCTGCTGCTCCACCTGCACACAGTTTAATAAAGTCGCGTCGACTTAACTTGCTAGGCATTTTACACATTCCCCCCAACTTATAAAATTCTCGAAAAATTCCTCTGTATATACAATCCCAATCAAATCATTACTTTGTTTGGTATATTTCTCTATATATAAATTAAGATTTCTTGTTTTTCACCTCCTCCAATAACCATTGATTCCATTCATTTATTCCCTGACCAGTACGTCCTGAAACCAAAAATATTTCCGCTGACGGATTAATGCCAGCAATATCTTCTTTAATTTTTTCCAGGCTAAAATCAGTGTACGGCAAAAGATCTATCTTATTGACCAGTACGGCTTTAGCCTCGCGAAAAATCAGGGGATATTTCAGAGGCTTGTCATTCCCCTCCGCAGTACTGATTACTACAACTTTAAGGTCTTCTCCCAGGTCAAATTCCGCCGGACAGACCAGGTTACCCACATTTTCGATAAAAACTATATCCAGCTCATTTAAAGGTATTTGCTCAAAGGTCTTGCCGACCATACCGGCATCCAGGTGACAGGTACCTTCGGTATTTATTTGTATAACATGAACTCCCTTTTGTTCTATACGTTTAGCGTCCTGATCAGTATAAAGATCACCCTCTATAACCCCTATTTTTATCTTTCCGTTAAGGGATTCTATGGTTTTTTCCAGTATAGTGGTTTTGCCAGAGCCCGGTGAACTCATCAGATTTACTGCCAGAACACCCTCCCGGGAAAAAATATTCCTGTTTTTACGGGCCATTAATTCATTGGCACCCAGAATATTGCTCTCCATTCTTACCTGTACCATTGTTTTTCATTCCCCTTCAAAAAAATCAATATATAACTCTCGTCCGCCAATAATTTCAACCTTGTTTGATGCACATTCCGGACAAACAAAATAGTAGTTTTTGTTTACCATAAAACTCTGCTGACAGTTGGAGCAAAGACAGGTAATTTCCTTTTCTTCAATCTCCAGAACAGCCTCCTGGAAAAGCTCATCCTTTTTCAGGGCTTCAAAAGCAAATTGCAGACTGTCAGGCAAAGCCATGGAAAGTTTACCTATTACCAGTTTGATTTTTTCAACCTGCATAATATTATTTTGTACAGCGCTTTCCCTGACTGTATCCATCATACTTGACATTAGAGAAAATTCATGCACTCCAATACACCTCAAATAAATTTAATTGAAAAAATAAAAAAGCCCAGCAACGAAATGCTGGGCATAGATGCACAAATAAATAAGCAGTTGAACCCTTCATGGGCACGCTTAACTATCTGCCTGACCTGAGCATCTCCTTTTCACAATAAGGGAAGGCATAGACGTTTCCAACCTATACCTGCAGGCCTTTGTCCCATAGTAATTACCTTAGGACGCAAAGACTCGGAGATTATAATTTAAATTTTGGTTTATATACCGGATTAGGCTTTATCTAAGAACAAAGAATCCAAACTTATTTACGAACTTATATTTGTATTAATTCTGTATTTGTACATTCTATAACAATTATTTGTTTCCTGCAAAGAATAACAAATTATGCAATTTTTTTAAACCCTTTTTCAGCAAAAAATGTAAGCAAATATTAAGATAAGCCCCATAACTTTCAATTAAATCCTTTTAATGGGCAATATTTTAAAAACTCTTCACCAGAGTAAACGTACTGGTAATATTATCATCACTCACCGAAAACAGATAATTCCCCCTGGCGGTCAGGAAAAGGCTGGCTTTTCCTTCCTCGTTCGTAGTCAATTTATACGGGTAGTTTTTATTTTTACTGCCAGAATAGGTAGCTTTAACTTCAATACCGCCAAGAGCTTTTCCCTGGCGGAGAACCTGAATCTCATAGCTTTCTCCCAGACGTGCATGTCCAAAACCGCAGGGCACTATTTCCAATGGAAGCCCTATGGGCGCCACCTCATGATGATGGTGGTGGCCAACTTCTACCAGCATTTTGCCGCAGAGTTCTTTTTCATTATTTTCCTGAACAAATACCGGTATCAGGCCAGTAAATTCCTGCCCCAGAACCAGCTCCATCTCTCCATGATGTTCAATTATCGCAATTTCTTTCCGCTCTCCATTTTCCAGCAGAAACGCTTTAACATTGGATAAATCAGAGTCTTTATCAGGACGCATATTATATCCTTTGAACAGTTTTAAACGAACCTCTTCCCCTTCATGAAAATGACCATGGTCCGTATCCAGTTCCAACCAGATCTCATTTTCCTTGCTGCTGGTTTCTTCATTTATTTCTTCCAGAACAATACGATGCCGAACCAGTTCCATTTCCCGTATACGCGCCTTTACAACCCGGCGTTCACCAAAAATACTTTCCAGGAAAAGATTATCCTCTTCCCCGGGTACTATGCGGTCAACCTTCTCCATAAATAGTTCCTCTTTACCTCCACGATTAAAAAATATATTGGCCTCACACATTCGCAACACCTCCAAACTCAATTTGACAGCTGGGACAGAGCATTCCTTGTTCAGTCTTTTTAGCCCTGGGCTCCATTACTCCTTCGCCACAGCCTTCACATTGAATAGTGGGATATATACGAGCTCTGGCCGGAAAATCAAAAGGCACATCTTCCCATTTGAAAAGATCTTCAAACGGCATGCTCATTATTTGTTCAAAGATATCGCCCAGCAGACCTTCCATTTCAGCTTTTTCCTCTTCATTGAGATTTTTCTTCATTTTCAATTCACGAAAACGATCCCTGTTCGGGCTGGCAGTAGCCCCAAATTTCTGAGCAATACGTACTGCCCGGTTTTTCTCCCGGCTGCCTATGGTATAGACAGCTTTTCCATAATCCTTATGAATAAGATTTCCCTTACCAAAAGTGCAGCCCAGTATTACTTGAATAGCATCAACCCCGCAGGAATCGGTTTCCACTACAGCTATCAGTTGTTCATCAATATCCGGGTCCACCTCCAGGTGTTTTAATGCAAACTCCGCTGCCCTTACACCCATAAGAATACCCGGACAAATATGCCCGTGAAATTGAATGGCTTGTTCCAATGGCGGCATATCCCTGCACATTTTTATCGTCCACCTTTCCCTATAATCCTTTAAATCAATTTAATTTACTCATCACATAGTTGTTTCACGCGGCTGACCAGGTGATCCACTTGAATTGGCAAAGGTTCATCATTGGTACAGCTAATTTCAATCCCATAGCGGTTCATGGGAATGAGAACTTTTATCGCCCTGGCTGTAGCGACAGCCTCAGCCATGCGGGGGGTCAACTCCCCACAATAAGAATTTGCGGCAATTATTGAGATCGAACCAACTATAATATCAACTTCGTTCAAGGAAAATACTAAAGCATTCTCACCACTGGCCCCTTCATTGGCACCTGCCCTGAGCATAACCGAAGTGGCTACTGCATTAGTCCCCAATCCAATAATAGAACAGGATTGCCCCAATTCGCGGCGAAGTTTTTCCACTATTAATCGGCCTATCCCCCCTCCTTGTCCATCCACAACAGCTATTTTCAACAATTACCCTCCATTCTCTCATCTCTCTAATCTAAGTGGCATTAGTATAACACAATTTCTAACTGATTAAATTCCTCTTTAGCTGAAGCTAAAATACTCTTGCCTTATCAATTTCATAAAAAAGGCCACAAAAAAGCAATGTCACCTTCTGGTAACTCTAACCTTCATGGCCATCTTATTATCCATAATTCAGCTTAAGCGATTTCGGAACATTCCTGATTCCATTATTTTCGCTTTAAGTAAATATTTCATATTTATTTCTTCTGAAGCTTTCCACACTATTATACAAAAATCCTGCCTGTATAATAACATTTAGAAAAAATACGAGTCAGGAAAAAATATTTTCCCTGACTCGCAGCTAAAGATCTAATTTCTAATGATAAAAGGCATCCGGCAATAGCAAAGCGATTTGCGGGAAAATCATAAGTATTATTACACATACCACCAATGCTATCAGAAAAGGCCAGATACCTTTGAATATTACTTCCAGGGGAATATCCGGAACCACACCTTTAATAATATAAACATTCATGCCCACCGGCGGCGTTATAACTCCCATGGCTACTATCATTACCACTACTACCCCGAACCATATGGGGTCATATCCCAGGGTATTAACCACTACTGGATAAAAAATAGGGATGGTCAACAAGACCAGAGCCAGGGCATCAATGAAACAACCCAGCAAGAGATAAATGAGCAGAATAATAGCCATAATTAGATAAGGCGGAAAATCCAGGCCTCCTGCCCAGCTGGCCAGTTCAAAGGGAAGCCGGCTGATAGCCATAAAACGGCCAAAAATCATAGCCCCGGCAATCATCAACATGATCATTGCTGTAGTTCTGGTAGTATCCCATAAGGATTTTTGCAGGCTTTCCCAGTTCAGATTTTTTCCCATAAGGGCTACCAGCAATACCCCGGCAGCACCGACTGCGCCTGCCTCGGTGGGTGTAAACCATCCTTTAAAAAGCCCCCCAATGGAAAGGCCAAAAATCACCAGGACCTCTCCAAGTCCCCCTTTCAGGGCAGCAATCCTCTCAGACCAGCTCGCTCTGGGGCCGGCAGGGCCAAGTTCCGTATTGCGAGAAGTAAGAATATAAATGGTTAGCATATAAGCCAGCATAAGGAGTATCCCCGGTAATATTCCTGCCATAAAAAGCTTGCCAATGGACTGCTCAGTTGCCATTCCATAAACAATAAACACCACACTGGGGGGGATTAAGACCCCCAGAACCCCACCGGCAGCAACGCTGGCTGTAGCCAGAGAATCATCGTACTGGTATTTCTGCATTTCCGGCAGTGCTATGGCTCCCATGGTGGCTGCGGTAGCCGTATTTGAGCCACAGATAGCCCCGAATACCGCACAGGCTGCCTGGGTTGCTATAGCCAGGCCTCCTGGTAAATGCCCGATAAGTCTATAAGCAAAAAGATAAAGGCGTGAGCCGATACCGGAATAATATGCCAGAAATCCCATCCAGACAAACATAGCAATTACACTGAGCGAGTATGAGGAAAAAGTGTTTACTATTTGCTTGGCTACCATACTAAAAGCTGTAGATATGGAGGTAAGACAGGCAAAGCCTATGAATCCCACCAAAGCCATAGCATAGGCAATAGGCATACGCATAAATAAAAGAGCAAAAAACAGGGCTATTCCAATACAAGCAGTTAAGAGCGGACTCATCTGCTTGCCTTCCTGGTATTATCCTGCCATTCGCTCTGCCATGGCAGACGGGCAAGGGAAAAACCGGGCAAAGCCTTGGAAATGGAATTTAAAAACATTAGCAACAAGACCAGAGAAAGCCCTAGTATTCCTAATGCCAAAAGATAAATAAACGGATAAATCGGTATTTGAGTTGTGGAAGAAACCATGCCATTTTCCGCCATATTATTGGCATATTCTGCCACTTCACAGGCAACCAGAAACCAAAATCCCATAGTAACAGAATATATAAAAACATCAATTATCGCCTGTATCCGGGGAGTAAAGCGGTCAACTATGAAGCCTACAGCAATATGTCCCTTCTTAAACGCGCAATTTGCCAGAGCCAGACCGACTCCCATGGCCGTCAACAAGCCTACCAGTTCATACGTTCCCAAGATAGGCCGGCTGAAAATCGAACGCATCAAAACATTGGCTACCACCAGCATCATTACCCCGGCTATACATAGTCCGGCCAGTTTATCCAGCTGTTGGCTGAGCCCTGCGACAAAAGCTGTAAATTGTCTCATGCCAGCATACACCTCCCAAAATTAGCTGTTCTCCTTATCATGTTTCTCTGCCAGTTCTTTTGCTGTGTCCAGTATTTTCTGCCCTTCAAAACCCTTTTCATTCATCTGCTTGACAAAATCCTGCTGTATAGGTTCAACCAGCTCTATCCATTTATCCGTTTCTTCCTGAGAAAGGGGAATCAATTCCATGTTTTTCTCCTCAACGGCCCATTTTCTGGCAGCTTCATTCTGTTTATCCCAGAGACCTGCGGCAAGTTCAGAAAAATACTTTTCGTTTACTTCCTCTATAGCTTCTTGAATATCTGCATCCAGTGAATTCCAGGTATCAAGGTTCATAGTGATAAAAAACAGGGTATTATAGAGGAAAGGAGTTTCTGTCAAATAATCGGTAACATCAGCCTGGCTCCAACCTTTCAAAACCTCATCAGGACCCAGGTTGCCCTTTACCACGCCCTTGGATAATGATTCATAGGCTTCCGACTGAGGCATAGGCACCGGTGTTGCTCCCAGAGCTTCCAGGGTTTTAGCACTCAAGCCTGTAGCCCTGATTTCCATCCCCTTAAGGTCATCAAGATTACGCACCGGGACTTTGGTATACAGATCTCCCGGGCCGGTTGTTAATACCATCATTAATTTTGTATCCTGGACTTCCTGGGGATTAAGCTCTTTTATTCCCTCCCAGGCAACCTTGCTGGCTGCTGTTGAAGTCCGGTAGGTAATACCAGGCAGTTCGAATACTTCCAGTACCGGGAACCGTCCCCGGTTATAAGCAAAACAAGAAGAACCTATATCAGCAATGCCGTCAACTACACCAGCATAAATTTCATTAGCCGGCAGCAGTGTCTCATTGGGATAACTAACAATTTTCACCCTGCCATCGGTGGCTTCCTCGACTGCTTTGGCCCAGGGCTGCACCAGTTCTTTTTCTGCCGGATGAGTAGCCGGCCAGAAATGCGCCAGTCTCAATTCAATGGATTCTACTCGTTTTTCCGGCGTTTCAGATGCCGTATCAGTTTCACTGCCGGAACAGCCGCTTAATGCCAACAGCATTATCACCAGCAATAAAGCCACCAGCTTTTGCTTAAACCCGGATACCCCCCGCCAATCACTATTAGTCCTTAATTTTCTCACCATTCTTCCTCCTTTTGATTAATTTTGGCAACAAAAAAAACTCCCATAGGAGTTTCACAAGAACTGCGACAAGTTCCCCTTTTCCACGCACAATACTACCGGAAAACGGATCCTATGACCGCATTTCTTATTTCCTACCGTCAAACCTTCCTACAAATATTCAGTTTTAACAAGCTATGGTTCTTCAGCCTGCCATACTACACAAACTACTCTGTACTACAACTCTATTGGGCCATATTGGGAATATTCCAGAAATTTCTACATAACTAATATGAATTATTTTATTAATAATACTATATTTACATTATAATTTGACAATCTAAAAAAAATTCCTGCTTTTAAACAAAATTTTTTCTGATTTAAATGGCTTGGACTTATTTGACCTTTATTGACATGTTAATACAGAATAAAAATTGAGAATTTAAAACTGGCAACAGACCGTATAAACGAACATGTCTATTTCCTATTATCAATGCAATAATAAGCAGCGGGGTTTGCAACAGAACTAACTGCTTCCCTTAATGTTAAAGGGTATATTCATACCTGATATGATAATATCATACAACCGCTTTCACTGAATATTATCATTTCTTTTGACCATCTATTTTACTAATTTGCACTCCAATATTAAATGCGGTAGATTTAAAGACTATACGACTTTGCGTTATAATAAAAATTACGTTAAAGCGATATGAGGTGAATATACAAATGAAGACTTATTATGACTGTCTCCCCTGTTTAATCAGGCAGGCTGTAGAAGCAGTGCGCATGGTTACAGATGATGAAGCTGTGCAGGAGAAAGTTATCCGGCAGGTTTTGCTGGAAACAGCCCGAATTGATCTGCAAAAAGCCATTGATGCTGCAAAAAATATTTTATTCCTGGGCGATAATGCCGGGGAAATAGTCTTCGACAAACTCTTGATCGAGCAAATGCCCATGGATAAAATCAGCTATGCTGTAAAAGGCTTTCCAATAATTAATGACGCAACTATGGAAGATGCAATTGATACAGGCATGACTGGGCTGGTAAAAGTTCTGGATAACGGCTGTGACGCTCCAGGAACTATTCTCGAACTGTGTTCTGAGAAATTCCAGGAAGTATTTCGCCAGGCTGACCTTGTAATAGCCAAGGGACAAGGAAACTATGAAACCCTGAGTGGAGTTAATGACAAAGATATTTTTTTCCTTTTAAAAGTTAAATGTCCTGTTATAGCTCAGGATCTGGAATGTGAATGCGGCAGTATTGTTGTAAAGAGAATAACAGCTTAGCTCATCAAAGTGCATAAAGCTCTCAAGTGTTAGAATAATTAAGTATTTATACAATTTATGGGATAAACCAAAACAAGGGTTTAGAACTTTTAAATTCTAAACCCTTATTAATAGTCCTGAAAGACTATCTATAGTTGCTTCTTCTGGCCTGGAAACATTCCCTGCAATAGACTGGCCTGTCACCGCTGGGTTCAAACGGAACTGTTGTTTCTTGACCGCAAGCAGCACAAACCGTCTTAAACATAGGACGGTCTTCTCTGCGAGAGTTGCCATAACCGTTACGTTGTTGCTTGCGTGCTCTTCTACAATCCGGGCATCTTCCGGGCTCATTTTCAAAACCTTTTTCTGCGTAGAATTCCTGTTCTGAAGCTGAGAACAAAAACTCATTACCGCAGTCTTTGCATACTAAATACTTATCTGCAAACATACAGTCATCTCCCTTCTGGCAAATACTCTTGGACTTAGTTCCCCAAAAAGGAGATTTCTTTAATCACAAGGCATGAAAAGTATAATTGATAGCAGGCCCATTGTCAAATTAAATGGCCTTAAAATTTTAAATAAACAGGTTTTTAATGCATTGCAAATAAGTTCCTTCAGCTATTGGATGGGTATCATCCGCAACCTGGTCTTTTCAGGTGCCATGATATGGGCAACAGTCTCCATGCTCTACTTGGGAAAATCGCACGCCAGGCCGGCCTGATTTGTTGGGGCTGTTATAATATCAAACTTGACTTATTGCAACAAATCAACTAAGCTACATATACTTTAAAAATAGGAGATTGAGTTTATGTCGGAGGCTGTATTCAATTAACCCAAGACCAATATCATAGTTCGAGTGGCATCATCCTTGTTATTTAATGAGTTGCAAGGTTTAATTATTTGTGCCATGAGAACGGTTAATTGAAGAACACCGGTATAAACTTGTTCATTTCTAAAGGCATATTGCATACCGTGCTCTTGGCACGGTATTTTTGTATATTGCCTGATTTAAGTCATTTTTTTGAGCTGGCTTTGGAAACTGGTGTTTCTCGTCAGCTTTTTTTATTGGATAAATTCATTTTTATCCATTGTCAATCTGGGTAATTGCCAATATTTTACAAGGAGGTTTCAAGTGATAAACAAGCATGTTTTTAAAACACTGGAATATGAAAAAGTTAAGGAAGCCTTAAAGGAATATGCCATTTCTGAAGCGGCGAAGCGCAAGCTTGAGCAATTGCAGCCTTCGGTTAATATAAGCAAAATTAGAGCTTTGATGCAGGAAACTACCGAAGCAAGAATAATCATAGATATAAATTCCAGCGTACCACTTAGCGCACTTGAGGACACAGAAACAATTATGGACAAGAGCGATAAAGCAATAGTATTGAGCCCGCTTGAACTGAACTCCATAAAAGACCTGCTCGAATGCAGTAAAAAACTACGAAAGTTTATGGACTCCATGAAAACAGTGGCACCTACGGTAGCCGGCTATGCCTCTTCTATGTTTGAATTGCCCGAACTCCAAAAGGATATCGAACACTGCATAATTAATGCAAGAGTTGCCGACGGTGCTTCGCCCGATTTGAACAGGATAAGAAAAAGAATCTTAATTGCCGAAGACAGGCTCAAGCAAAAAATCAACAGCATTTTGTCTTCTGCAAGCTACAGCAATATGCTCAGGGAAACAGTCGTAAGTACTAGAAGCGGGAGATATGTAATTCCAGTAAAAAGAGAATACAAGAAAAAATTCGCGGGCAATGTACTTGATATATCTTCCAGCGGCTCAACTCTGTTTATCGAACCGGCATCCATTGCCAGAGTACAGGAAGAACTCAACGAACTAAAAATAGCTGAAGAAAAAGAGGTTTTTCAGATACTATCAGGCCTTACAGAATTAGTTACAGCCTGTGCCAGGGAGATATCAATAAATATTGAGACCATGGTCAACTATGATTTTATCTTTGCCAGGGCTAAATACAGCCAGAGCCTGGATTGCTGCCCGGTTGAATTTAACAGTGCAAACATTATTGATATAAAAGGCGGCCGCCATCCCCTCTTAGGTGATAAGGCTGTGCCCCTGGATTTTCAGGTCGGCCATGATTACCGTGGCCTCGTTATTACCGGGCCAAACACCGGGGGAAAAACGGTAGCCTTAAAAACCATAGGTCTGCTTACATTAATGGTGCAATCCGGACTGCATGTACCTGCACAGGCCAATAGCAATTTTGCCATTTTCACTGATATACTCGCAGATATTGGTGACGGTCAGAGTATAGAGCAGTCCCTCAGCACTTTTTCAGCCCATGTAAAAAACATATCGAGCATTTTAAATTGCTCAAATGAAAAATCTCTGATATTGATTGACGAATTGGGAGGGGGCACTGACCCCGTAGAAGGTATGGGATTTGCTGTTGCAGTCCTGGAAAAGATATATGCCAATTCAGCAACCGTTATTGCCACAACCCATATAAGCCAGATCAAAGAATTTGCTGAAAAAACACCTGGCTTTGAAAATGCCTGTATGGAATTTGATATTGATTCCCTTAAACCTTTATACAAACTCAGTATTGGAAGACCGGGAGAAAGCCATGCATTCAAAATCGCATTGAGGCTCGGGGTTGACAGGAATATTATCGAGAGAGCCCATGAGATAAGCTATAAGGAGCACAAAGAATATTCATGCGGAAAAGAGCTTGAATTACAGCCTTTGCTGGACGAGGAGGCAATTGCTGCTCATAGTGAAGCAGTCTGCGAAATGCGGGATACAGCGAATAATGAAAAAATCAAAGAAAAGGGCGATAAAAACAAAAATAAACGCTTTAAGCAAGGAGACTGTGTTTATATCAGCACCATGAACAGAACCGGAATTGTCTATGAAGCTGAAAACAAGAAAGGTGAAGTAGTAGTAATGGTTATGAAAAAGAAATACCGGATCAATCAGAAAAGGCTGTCTCTCTATGTCGCAGCTGAAGACCTTTATCCGGAAGACTACGACCTGGACATAGTATTTGAAAGCAAAGAAGACAGAAAAAAACGCAAACAGTTCAGTAAAAGGCACATCGAAGGAATAATCATTGATAACCCGAGGAAAGATGGTTAAATTGCAGATATTTAAGATGACAATGTTTTATTAATACCATAAGAACGGACAAAACCATTTGCAGAGCAGAGACTTGGCAGATGCTGCGATTACAGTGTATAACGGGTATAATGATCTGCGGCCCTTTGAATAACATGTAGATTTTCGGGCAAGATCTGCCTCCACTTGTATATCTTTACTTTGACAAAAGCAGCTGATTTCATGTAGAAAAGAAAGCGAATATCTTTTTAACGGCCGGGGATTACCAGCAAATGGCTTAATCCTTGAGAAAAGCAAGAATTAGAAAGAAGGTAATAGTCTTGAGAAAAATATTAACCCTTTTCTTATCATTAGTCCTTATTACATTGCCGTTCAGTATTGGATTAGCAGAAATTGCCCAGGGCAAGGATATTTACAGCAGTTTTCGCCAGCTAAAGGCCAAACAGAGTGAAAACACAGACTACTGTATTAACTGTTATGACAGCCCTTCATCCACTGCAGTCATTGCCATCCATGGAGGAGCAATTGAACTGGGTACCAGTGAACTCGCGACTGTAGTTGCCAGCCTGGCAAACTGTGATCTTTATACCTTTGAAGGTTTAAAAAACAGTAATAACAGAATTCTGCATATTACCTCAACACGATTTGATGAACCTGAAGCAGTAAAACTGGTAGCCAGATCAGAAAAAACCCTGTCCCTGCATGGCTGCACAGGAAACGACAAAACCACTTATATAGGCGGACTGGATTCACAATTGGGCAAAAAAATAGAAAAGCAGTTAGAAAGAGCAGGTTTTAAGGTCCGGGAAGCCCCAGCCCGGCTGGCTGGTAAAGATTCTGATAATATCTGTAACTCCAATGCCATAGGAAAGGGTGTACAACTGGAATTAACCCGGGCTTTGAGGGAATCCTTTTTCTCTGATTCAGGACTAACAAAAAGCTTTTATAATTATGCCTCAGCATTGAGTGCTGCACTTTAGCTCAGATAGGACAATCTTAATTGCTTCTGTTCCCCTTTTATGAACACCAGGGAATTTATCTTTTGCTGACACTGCATTCATTATTCATGGTAATATAGAATTATACTTGGTATTTTTTGCTCTGATTGAAAATATTTTATGGTGAGGTGTTTAGCATGAGAAAGAATAGAGCTTACTTTACCAGAAAGAATATTTTTACCCTGTTTTTTCTTCTTTTGCAAATATTCGTTCCTGTTTTTCCAGTTCAGGCTGATGTTACAAACTGGAACGAGTTTTCCAGCAGCCTGAACCAATCATTCAGCGGCCAGCATGTATTAAGTCAAAAAAATATAAGCGCACTGATTATAAGCATTCTGGTTATTGCATTATTGTCTGTGGTATTTTACATATACTTTAAAAACGAAAAAAAGCAGCAACACCTTTCGAAAAAACGATACCAGGAAATCCGCAAGACTCGTATAGCACGCTCATCGGAACAGCAAAAACGCCGTTGGTTCAGGTTGAAGACCAGGGCAGAATTCAAGTGGATTCCTGCCCCTTTGGGTTCAGAAATTGACGAAAAAGAATACCAGACAGATCGCTTGCTTGATATCAGTGGAGGAGGGCTCAGCTTTTCCACTGCTGATATAATAGAACCTGGCGATGAAATAGCCATCCTGCTGGATGTCCGAGGGAAAAATGCACTGTCCCTGAAAGCCGAAGTGGTAAGGATTGTTAAAGCAGATAATCCGGAAGAAGAACTATCCACAGTATCTGTTCAGTTTACAAATCTATCAAACAGGGATGAAGACCGTTTAGTATCCTGGATAATAGAACGGCAGCGCAATACTATACAGGAAGAGGAACAGGAGGAGGAAAGAGAGGAAGCGAAACAGGAAAAGCAACAACAGGATAATAAGGAATCAGGACAAGAAATACAAGACTAAATGAGAAATACTCTGTTACTGATCGCCAGGATTTTATTATGGCCTTTGCTCCGGGGGAAACCTTCGAATCAATTTCTATTTACAATCACCTCACTTAAGACCTTGTTCAGTCCTCTAATTTCGTATGGTTTAGGGATAACACCGCAAAAGCCATACTGATCATAATCAACTAAAACCGGATTATCGGCATAACCACTGGAAATAATCGCCTTTACACCGGGATCTATCTCCATTAATCTTTTGAGAGTCTCCTTCCCCCCCATATCTCCAGGAATAGTCAAATCCATAATTACAGCATCATAGGCTTGACCTGATTCCCTTAGTTTTTGATAAAGCCTTACCGCTTCACTGCCATTACTGGCATAATCTGCTTCATATCCCAGGCAATGCAGCATTTTGCCAATCATCTCTCTGACTGCGGCTTCATCATCCATTACCAAAACCCTTCCGCGGCCTAGTATAATGCTTTCCTCTGAGTATTCCATTTCCAGAGCCTGTTGATGGGATGCGGGGAGATAGATATGAAAAGTCGTTCCCATACCTTCACACGATTCCAATGTTATATAACCATCGTGTTTTTTGACTATTGAGTAACAATTAGCCAGGCCCAGGCCATTACCGTTTTTTTTAGTAGTAAAGTATGGAACAAATATCTTGCTCAGATTACTCTCTGGTATGCCGGTGCCTTCGTCTTTAATAGAAATTTTTATATAATTTCCTGATGAAAGAGGAACAATTGATTCAGAATCAATCGCAGTATTTTCCGCCCAAATTTTTATGGTTCCCCCATCAGGCATAGCCTGTACAGCATTGATAATCAGGTTATTAACAAGCTGGTTAATCTGACCTTTATCAATATTCGCTGTCCACAGCTTATCTGAAATGTCCATCTCACATTTAACATGGGAACCCCTTAAGGCAAATGCAGCTGATTCTCTTAACAGATCTCCAATAGAAACGGTTTCTTTGACCGGTGAACCACCTCTGGCAAACTCCAGCAACTGTTTGGTCAAATCTGCAGCCTGCCGGGTAGCGTTCTCTACTTCCAGGAGCAAGTCTTCCAAATCCCGGGATAGTGTCTGGCTCATTCTTGCCAGGGATATGTTTCCTGTAATAATCATCAGAATATTGTTAAAATCATGGGCAATACCCCCTGCCAGAATTCCGAGTGATTCCAGTTTATCAAATTTCAACAGTTCTTTTTCCATTTTTTTGCGTTCAGTAATATCCGTAAAAGATACCACGGTATAGTTTGTGCCTGGGATTCTTGCTACAGTTAAAGCAATATCCTTGATATTTTCCTTTTTATCAAGCAGATGAAATTCATATTTTCCCGGAACCGCTTCAGAAACAATCTGACGTATATGATGATATCCCAACATTCGTTGCAAATCCTCCTGAGCAACAAACTGGGTCCATTTCATCTTGTGTTCCACTTCTTCTTTTGAATAGCCGGAAAGATTTTCAAATTCCGTATTTACCAAGAGAACTGTCATGTCTTCTCTATAAATTATCATTGCCGTACCGGTATTTTCAAAAATTGTACGATATATAAGCTCTGACTCCTCAAGTTCCAGTCTTGCATTTTTTATTGATTGCAGTTCTTTCAACCGAGCAATCTCTTTAGGAATTTTCTGGATTTCCTTGCTTGGTCCTTCTTCCCTCCCCACAGTATTCACCCCGCTAAACAGATAGTTATCGAAAAAAATCCCACTAATTGCTATAATTTCAGAATATTCAAAAAATTATTCAAGGCTTGCTTATACGAATTATCCTTTAGATAACCCTGATTATAAGCACATTTTTTATAAATGGAACATTTCTCCGTGATTTTGTCAATTCCTTTTAGCGGGTTGAAAAACAGTTCTTTTTTCCTATATCCTGTGTTTATATAGAGTATTTAGTTTTCTTTCTTAATAGGACAAAGGTGGTTATTAATAATAATAGAAGCGAGCCGGCAATTATATATTTCTGCCCGCTGCTGTCAGGCTGCTGCATGCTTTTGTGCCCTGGCATTCCATTCTCCATATTTTTGGAAGATTCACCGTGGAATCCGTTACCTTCAAGGCGATACTGCATCTCCATAACAGGAGGACGCCGCCCCTCATTCCTCCCCTGCATTTCTCCGAGAGGATTTTGTCCTTCCCAGTCGCCCGGGGGAACTGGCCCGGCTTGCTCCTCCCCTGCTTGACCAGGCATAAAGCCTCCGATCGGTGATTCTGATATATCCCCAACAGACGGCAATTCACCACTCAGTTGTTTTTCCACATTGCTTATGCGTTCCCGAACAAACTTGAGCAGGCCTATAGCATTGTTGCCCTGCATCATACCACCGCCACCTCGCCGTCTCTCTGTATCACCTGGATCAGCCAATTCCTCCATGTTTTCAGGTTGAACAGCCGGGAAAGCAGGTTTTTCCTGATCTGGAGCCATTTTCCGCTCATCCTGTAACTGCCCGGGGGTGCCCTCTTGTCTGGCCTCAGACTCATTGGCAGCAACAGTGTTTTGCTGTGCGGAACCTTCAGCTATTGCCTGTTCAAACTGTTCCATGGTGTAAAACTTGCTCGGGTCCTGTTCAAGATAAGGTCTTATCATGCTGGCAATTTCCTCAATTTCCGCGGTCATTTTTCCCAGGGCAAACGGACCGTTGATAAATTCTTCAATATATTGATGATATAATTCCTTGTACTCTTCCACTTCCAGCAATTTCCCGAGGAGCGGTCTCTCTTCCATGTTTGTTCCTGAAAAGGGCTGGTCAATATAGAGCGCTGTTTGCTCCCCTTGTCTGCCTCCCATACCGAAACCGCCGAAGGACATATTATAGTCCCAGGGCAATATGGAAAATACACCATCAGTTTCACATATATAGTAATTATGGGTAAACTGCCCCTGGTAGCTGTCCATGTTGACAAGTACTGTATTTACTGCAAAATAGCGTAATATCTCATCCACATCCAGATATGTTTCCAAATCACTGCCCTGATTAAGCATTTTTATCATCTCAATCAAAGCCTCGTCACTGCCATTTTTTTCTTCGGTGACCGCTTGCAGGCCACTGTAAGATTCAATATTGTCATCAGTATAAACAAAATCAGTGCCTTTTCCATGTTCACCATAAGGCTTGTAAAGAGTCCCATAGTTACTCCCATAATAGCGTTCCATGAATGGCTCTTCTATTCCTTCCACCGCCAGGTACAAACCAATCAGTTCATCATTGACATAAACATTGGCATAAGCAAAGGCAGGTGTTGGAACCCCCATTTCGCTTAAGAGGGAGTAGGATAGATATTCACGCATAAAAGACGGATCACTATAGGAGTTGTTGAGATTAAGTTTTGTCAAACCGTCCAGATTCTGAATTTTGATATACTGGTTAAAATCAATCTTAAAGCTGTAACGTTCAGAATCACTGCCTGCAACCGATCTGAGACTGGAATTACCCTTCGTACGAAAACCCACATTTTCAACTTTTTCTCCATCTACCACAACAGGAGCTACTTTATATTCCTCTTCCAGAGGATTTTGCATCATATCCTCAAAATCTGATTCTTCCAGCTCAACACGGACATCAATCACCCGGTTTTTATCAAAAAAACGTTCTATATATGCTGCATTGAAGCTTTCAGGTTTACTATCCTCTTCATCAGTCGCAAAAACAGCGGGCCATAGAAATATCAGCACAGATAAGAGCAGCATGGCAGCGATAAGCCCTATAAATTTTTTATCCACCTTCTTCACCCCTTCTTCCCAGGTGACGGGACGTTATACCGCAAGCTCGCCATTATAGCTGACCAGTACCAGATCATTAATTTCTTCCATAGCCGCCAGCTCGTTTACAAAGTCAGTGTCTTCATTTTTCAGCCTCACTTCCACCGTAAGCTCTATATCCTGACCACTGCGAACTGCCTTGGACCTGACATTCATCCTTTTAACCTTTATAGCCAGTACATTTAAAAACCTCTGCTCTGCCTCTGCACTGCCGCAACTGGCAACCAGCATATAAGGTATCTCTGTACTTGTTTTATAGGTAAAAGCAATCAACATAATACCGACCAGCAGCGAGCCGAATATTGCCAGAAGATATAATCCCGCTCCGGTAACAATCCCTGCCGCAATTGCCCAGAACAAATAGACAATATCTATAGGGTCTTTGATAGCTGTCCTGAATCTTACTATACTCAGAGCACCAACCATACCCAGCGAGAGAATAATATTGGAAGAAATGGCCATAATAACCAGCGTTGTGATCATGGCCAGACTCACCAGGGAAACATTAAAATTCCTGGAATACATTACGCCGTTAAAGGTTTTTTTATAAATCGTATAAATAAATAATCCTATAAGAAAAGATATAAACAGGGTTAAAGCAAGATCCAAGACTGAAAAATTACTTACCGCGTTTTGTAAAAAATCACTTTTGAATAGATCTGAAAAATTCAGGGTATTCCCCGCATTATTGTTCATTTTTATTACCTCCTTTTTTATCCAAAACGCCTTCCCAGGACATATTTGGAAATGGCAGCCCTCTGTCGGCTGTCCAGCCGCAAGAGATTGCTGATATGACTGGGAAGATAATTATCATACTTGATTTCCAGTATTGCTGTATTGTTTTCCACAACATTTACCATGGGTATAGCAAAATTCCAGAAATCAGTAGATGAAATACCCGTTCGCACATCACTATCAATGGTTATGCGAATTCTGCCGGGTTCCCACACATAGGCCTCACGCTTATACTCTATAATGGTTTTGGGCTTGAACAAAGCTGTTCTCATCTTGATATAAAGCTGCCTGCAAATTGCCTCTTGCTTCTGCCTTAAAAAATGGTAATCCCCAGCAATTAAGTCCTGACATTCTTCCTGGGTCAGCATGGCACTTTCTTTGTAGCCCATAGTATTGTTTTTAACCTTTTTTTCCAGCCTGATTACTGAACTCGAATTATTATACGTGCGAAGCCGGAACTTTTCCCGGTATTTCACTCCCAGCAATTTTTCCTGTACTGCCCGGTCATCCATGTCGTCAAAGTAAAGGCTCCGCACCCGGTAATAACCTTTCTCGTCTGTGTGCCGGTCTCTTTGCAGGACATGAGACAATCTGCTGGAGAGTACTTCTTTGTCAAAAGGGTTAATACTGATTTTTATTTCATGGCGGTATTTGTTCATCGAAATCACCCCCGGTCAAATAAAGCAATACAAATTCCATAACTACTCACTCCTTATTTGCTGAATCATGTATTAATTCTATCCTGCGGGATGCCAGAAAATCCCCGCAAAACTGTGGCAAAATTGAGGCAAAATGATTTTTTGACTGCTTTATTCATTTTCTTCGGGTTAAAATAGCTTAAGAGGTGAAATAATTTCTATGGATAAAAAGCTGATTTATATAGCTGATGATGAAATTAATATATGTAATATAATTAAATCCTTCCTGGTTAAAGAAGGTTTTCAGGTGGAGGCTTTTTATGATGGCCGTTCTGTTATTGAAGCCTTTAACGCCCGGCCGGCAGATATGCTGATACTGGATATTATGATGCCGGAAATGGATGGATATTCTATTTGCTCATTGCTGCGCCACAAGAGTACTGTACCTATCATAATTGTTTCCGCCAAAGACACTGAAACCGACAGGATAGCCGGCCTTACACTGGGAAGTGATGATTACCTGACCAAACCCTTCAGCCCCATGGAACTTGTAGCCCGGGTAAAAAGTATTTTTAGAAGGATTGAACTGGATAAAAATAATGATGAAAGCAGGTCAATTATTAAAATTTCTGATATCTCCATAAATTACGACAGCAAACAAGCTGAGCTGGACGGCAAAAACATCGGACTTAGCGGAATGGAATTTTCCTTGCTTTATTACCTTGCCAGGCATAAAAACCGGGCAGTAAGCCGCAGTGAACTTCTGGACAAGGTCTGGGGATTTAGAAACGATGAAGTGGAAACCCGGGCAACTGACGACATGATAAAAAGAATTCGCAAAAAGCTGGCTGAAGCCGGTTCCAGCCTGAAAATTGAAACCGTATGGGGTTTCGGTTTCAGAATAGAGGATAAGGAATAAGCATATGAAAAAGAATACTATTAAATGGAAAATATTAAAGTATAATCTCATCGTAATCATTATGCTGGTAGTATCAACGACCATAATATTTAACATTGCCGTCCGCATATATATTGAAAGAGATATTATGGGACAATTGAGCAGAATCGCCTTGCAAACTGAAGATACCGCGTTACGAAAAAGGCCGGACTTTTTTCCTCCCCCCCGAGAACTGCCGCCTCATCCGGAAGCGGAAAACGAAAATGAGCTGATCCGCTATTATTGGACCCTTGACCGTTCACTGAGGGAACCGCTTTCGGTCTTAAACGCCGATTATATACTCCTGGATAAAGAACAGAATATTATTACGCCTTTCCCCGAAGAGTTTTTTCTCTCTTCCAGTGAAATACTGGAACAAATAAGCACTGAGATCAATGCTTTGAAAAAAACTCCTCAAGAGGAAAGCTATGTGAATTTTAATTTGTCCGGAACCAAGTATATTGCCATGATTAAGCCCGTTGCGCAAAAAAATTCCTTTGGTTTAGGTTGGATAATCATATACTCCAGTCTGGAAAAAATCAATCAGCTGCAACTGGGAATAAATATCATTTTATTGATTATTCTCATTCTCTCAGCACTGGTTATTGTAGTATTCGCTTCAGAGGTATCCAAAAAAATATCCGCCCCTTTTTCCTCTCTAAACGAGCATATCAGAGCTATTGCCGAAAGAAAGTTTGGTAATAAGATTCATATGCCGGTAGATGATGAACTGCAGGAATTTGTGAACAATATAAATATCATGTCCGAAAAACTGGAAACGCACGATAAGGCGCAAAAGACTTTCCTGCAGAATATATCCCATGAATTCAGGACTCCCCTGATGTCTATTCAGAGCTACGCTGAAGGCATAAAGTATAAAGTGGTGGATAACAATACCGCAGTTGATATTATTGTCGATGAATCCAAACGAATGAGCACCCTGGTGGAAGATTTGCTCTACCTGTCACGCCTGGATACCATTGAAGAAAACTATAATTTCAATGATTTGGATTTCAGCGAATTAATAAAAAGCTGTATTGAACGTATGAATGGAATCGCCATTAAAAATAATATAAAAATCAGCATTGCTGAGCTGGAAGAAAATATGGAAGTATATGCTGATGAAGAAAAACTTTCCCGGGCAATCACCAACATACTCAATAATTGCATTAAATACGCAGACAGTACTGTTGCAGTCACAGCAAAACTTATAGACAACAAACACTTGGAACTTATTATTTCCGATGATGGTCCGGGCTTTGAACATGATGACCTGAATAATATTTTCCAAAGGTTCTATAAAGGGAAGAAAGGCAATTTTGGGCTTGGCCTGGCCATCAGCAAAAATGTTATAGAAAAGCATAATGGAAGAATAAGTGCGGAAAACTCTCCCTCAGGTGCCCTGTTCAGAGTTAAGCTGCCCGTAAACCAGGTTTAAATGCACTCTATTATGGGTTTCAATTGCTTTCATTTTTAACTCTCAGTAATTAAGCAAAGCTTATTCTGCATTCTGCTATTCTTAAGTTTTAGCTGGCTAAAATAATTATATGCATAGCAGAACAATCACTAATATCAAGCCTGTTAATTGACCTTTCTTACCCTCTCCCGTTATAAATCTTTAAAAAAATTAAAAACCGGGCTTTTCCTTACCCGGTCAGCACTTTCATCTTATATAAGTTTTGTAGTTGTTATGGCTTCGGCTGGCCTATTGGTCCCTTACCCTGGCCTTTTCCTGCTCCCTTGCCTGCACCTTTTGATTTTCTCTTACTACCTGGATCGGGACAATTTCTATTTTCCATTATTTAAAAACTCCTCTATTGATTATTTGCTTTCTGCTTATAGTATTGTCTTAATTGTCCAGCATATTCATTACTTTATTTACCATTGCTGTTCTTCTATGGTCAGTTCATGATAATGGCCGCCTAATCAGGTGCACCAAATAGAATAAAGAGAGAACAGTCCACACCCGCGTCAGAGCCGCTGCTATTGGTGATATTAATGTTCTCAAATATTATTCGCAGCTTGTAAGCGTTTTCTTCAAGATCAAAAGTCATGGTTTCAGGCGAGAGAGCCTTTTTATGAGCATTTTCTATTTCGGAAAGCGTTTTTGTAAACTCATAAAGACCGGTCCCTACAAGTTCTACTCCATCAGAATCTTTTACCGACACCTGTACCTCCTGAGGCGATACACGCTCAAATACCATTTGATATTTTATGCCCTGCAATTCAAAATCAAATGGCTGAGCATCCTTATCCATGGTCCTGTATAAATTGGTGTGAAAACAGATATCATAACCGCTGATATTAAACGGTTTATCCATATCGATGTGAGCAAAGAAGTACCTGGAATTATTATCCGTATAGGCTGGTTCAAAGCCCAGAACATTTTCCATCTCTTTATTGGTCTTAAAATCGTCGGGCAACCATTTTACATACTTAATATAACTGCGATTCTCCAGGTAAGATAAAATGCTGGTGGACTCAATTCTTAAATTCTTGGAGACTTCAGCCCTGGGTTTGATTTCGCCATTGACCAATATACCCTCTGTCGTGAGCATACTCTCCAGCCGTGTTATCTGGCTGACCCGTGATACGGTAAAAGCATCTACCGGAGGAATAACCGAAAAGATCGCAAAAAAAGCTGCCAGCAAGGCAATAATACCGTTTTTGGATATCGGTTTGAGGCTAAGAAATATTCCGCAAATGATGGAAAAGACTCCAAAAAGGGCGACATAATAGCGGGACTCCGTGATGCCGTAAGCATCCAGACGTATGCCAACCGAAATAAGCTGCATAATTACAACCGGAATAAGAACTTTAGGAAAAATCATACAATAAGATCTGGCAAAACGATTATCCAGCCGGCTGGAAAGTATAAATAAAATGAGGCCTGCAGCAGAATATGCCAAAACCATCGCTCCCAGCTGTCCTGAAGGCCAGGTCAAAGTCACCAAAATTTTAACAAAGTAAACAGCGAGCACCAATGTATAAGCTGCCAGAAGTGGGATGGCAATATATGAGATAAGAATTTCCAGGAACCTGGGGTATTGAGCCGCATATTCTGCGTATTGAAGTTCGCCGGCATCCTGTGAATTAAAGCGTGGCAAGAGAGATAGATAGTAAATGCACGCAAAAAGAACCCATATGATGGTCATCATATATGCATAGGCATCATCATTTACCGCAAAAAGCAGTATATCTATTGTCCCAATAATGCTCGCACAGCCAGCAGTAAGAACACCCGAGTATAATACCGATGTAAATACCGATTTGAAATGGCTAAGAGCAACGGCATTGAAATCATATTTGCCCCTGTATGACGGCACATACAAAAAAACGCAGAACATGGCAAAAACAGCTACCAGGGTCCGTATCGCAATCTCGAAACTAATATCTGCAGCAGGCAGTAATATAAGGTAATACCCTACCGCAAGTAATGCAGATAATGTGTAAACAAATACCCGTAATCTTGATAAGCGTTCAAAGCGTTCACAGCTGAACTGGGCGGCAATTCCAAGAAAAGCGCCTAATAAAAAGGTGAACATCAGTTTCTGTATTATCAAGTCAGGCTCTTTGTCCAGGTAAATCATATAAGAGATCAATACTGCAGCACAGCCAAGACAGGCAACTGTCAGCGGAAAGCGGGAAACAGCAACAGAGAGGCCACGAATAATGCTTATTATCAGTCCAATTAAGCGATTCATTTACATCTCCCCTAAACTAATACAGTTCTTATGCACTTATCTTACGACTCCACGAAGCTCCGGTCAAATTTTGCTAACAGCGGTTTAATCAGGTAATTTATCCAGCAATCCTCTGGCATTTTCATATGCCCGGGTTTAATAACTCTAATCTAAATTCAATAAAGTTTAATTACCCGCCTTTATGAAATTCCTGATATTTGATATGATGTATCTGCATATTTTTCAGTATTCATCCATAGACTATTTTCCTTAATTGAAAAAACATGGAGGGTTATTTATTATGAGAAGCCTGTCCAAATTAGCCGAATCCTTTACTGAATCCGTAATTCGCGAAATGGCAAGATTATGTCAATCTGTGGGAGGGTATAACCTGTCCCAGGGATTTCCTGATTTTGAAAGTCCGCAAGAAATAAAAGATGCAGCTATAGCCGCAATTAATAATGAACACAATCAGTATTCCGTAACCTATGGCGAGCCGGAACTTCGTGAAGCCATTAGTAAAAAAGCCTGGACTTACAACAGTATTAAATGTAATCCCCAAACCGATATAACCGTATGTTGTGGGGCTACTGAAGCCATGATTAGTGCGCTCATGGCAATCATTAACCCCGGAGATGAAATCATCGTATTCGAACCATTTTATGAGAATTATGGACCCGATAGTATACTCTCAGGAGCAACCCTGCGGTATGTAACCTTACATACCCCTGATTGGTCATATTCGCCGGATGAACTCGCCGGTGCTTTTAATGAAAAAACCAAGGCAATTATTATCAACACACCACATAACCCCACTGGTAAGGTTTTTTCCAGAAAAGAGATGGAGGAAATAGCTCAATTGTGCATAAAATGGGATTGCTATGCCATAACAGATGAAATCTATGAGCACATCCTCTATGATAATTGCCGGCATATTTCGATGGCTTCGATACCCGGAATGAACAAGCGTACAATTACTATTAATTCAATTTCCAAAACCTATGCAGTAACCGGTTGGCGGGTCGGCTGGGCTATTGCCGATAAGCCTGTTTCCCAGAGCATTCGTAAAGTACACGATTTTCTTACTGTAGGAGCCCCCAATCCTTTTCAACATGCTGCAGCATCCGCATTGTTATTCGCTGATGACTACTATATTAATTTACAGATACACTATGCACAATTAAGGGAAACCCTTTTTGCCACACTGCAAAAGGCTGGCTTCAAACCTCACTTACCCCAGGGAGCATATTATATTTTTGCCGATATGGCTGATTTAATGAAAAAAATCGATGTGCAAGACGATGTTTCTTTCAGTCGTAAACTTATTGATATAACAGGTGTAGCAACAGTACCAGGTTCTTCTTTTTATAATGATCCTTCTAGCGGAAAAAGCAAAATTCGATTTTGTTTCTGCAAAAAACTTGAGACCTTGCAGGTAGTTGACATTGCCTTGAATAAACTCAATGCTAATAGTTGACAAAGGTCAGATATTGAATGGCAACGAATCGAAAAACAGGGGCCTTTTTTCCTGTCAATAACCCTGGAACCGGCCTGTGTCTGTCATTCTGCCATCTTATAACCGCACGTTATAATAACAGCATAGAGATCGCTAAACATTCAGGTGGCTCATTCTTCTACTACGATTTAATCTCCAGGAAGAATAAAACGCTGTATCAAAAACAACACCATTGATAAAGCAGGTTCAGACAATAGATATTGTATAGATATTGTATTTTTTTTGTTTAAGAGTTTAAACTAGAGGAGATGGTAATAATCGAAAAATCCATGTCAAAAAAGTCTGTTCTTATCGCTATAGCTATCGCATCTTTTCTGCCGCCCTTTATGATATCGGCTGCTAATATAGCATTACCAGCCATACAGCAGGAGTTTCATATTGATGCAGTTATTCTCAGCTGGATAGTTACTTCTTATCTGTTATCTTCAGCAATATTTCTGGTGCCTTCCGGGAAAATAGCTGATATTTGGGGACGCAAACGACTGTTTATAATCGGAATCATTGATTTCACACTATCCTCATTATTGATAGCTTTTGTCCCTTCAGTAACATGGCTTATAATACTGCGTGCAATTCAAGGAGTTGGTGGCGCTATACTGACAACTACCGGTGTTGCCATTCTCACTTCAGTTATCCCTTTACATCAAAGAGGCATGGCACTCGGCATCAACGTTTCCATGATATATATCGGGCTGGCCGCCGGTCCAACAATAGGTGGCCTCTTGACCTCATCCATAGGCTGGAGAAGTATTTTCTACCTCTCGGTACCGATAGGCTTGCTGGCTATGCTCCTTACCCTGCTATATATTAAAGGGGAATGGGCTGATGCCAAAGGCGAAACACTTGATGTACCGGGGAGTCTAATTTATGCATGCACCATAATTGCCATAACCTATGGTTTTACGCAGTTAGCGCAGATCAGTGGAATATGCTGCCTATTGGCTGCTGGTGGCGGACTTTATGTATTTGTTAAACGACAGCTTGCAGTTGAATTTCCGGTGTTTAATGTGAGGCTGTTTCAAAATAATCGTGTTTTTTCATTTTCCAATATAGCTGCTCTTATTAATTATGGAGCAACTGCAGGTATAAGTTTCCTTATGAGCCTTTACCTGCAATACATTAAAGGAATGAGTCCCGAAGCTGCCGGCTTATTATTGATAGTGCAGCCAATAATAATGGCAGTACTCGCCCCAGTAGCCGGGAGATTATCAGATAAGAAAGAGCCTGCTCTCATTGCTTCCATAGGAATGGCACTAACGACCCTGGGCCTTTTAATGCTGGTATTTTTGGGAAACAACACTCCTATTCCCTATATAATCGGCGCTCTGGCAGTCCTGGGTTCAGGTTTTGCTCTGTTTGGCTCGCCCAATACCAATGCCATCATGAGTTCAGTTGCCCCCCAGTATTATGGTATTGCTTCTGGTTCAGTGGCAACCATGCGCTTACTGGGCCAGAATATCAGTCTGGCAATGGCTACCCTTATGATAACTCTCTTCGTAGGAAAAACTCAGATTTCACCCGCAACATATGATGCATTTCTAAAAAGCGCTACCACTACTTTTGGCATTTTTGCCCTCTTATGTGCAGTCGGCATCTACTTTTCGTATTCCCGGGGAAAGTTAAGAAGCGAAGGGTAAGGAATGTCGTTATATCGGTGTTTCCTTTGAACATCCCGAGGTTTTATAAAAATAAGTGGCTTGGTGGAGTTTTTAGCGGAAAATGTTCAGTGTAGATACTTTTTTCCATTGAATCATAAAGGAAACATACCACATGAAAATATGCTTGATATAAACCTGAATTCTTTTATAACTCTCGTAATTACAATAGCGCGAGTGATATTGGGCAGCCGTCACCACCCCATTTTTTTCCAGTCTTTAGCTAATATTCCTGCAGAAAAATGCATTTATAGCACAAGTGGTTTGCCGGGGAATATTGGAAAACTATCAAGGCTTTTGTATTTTGCTTGGCCATTGCTGACTCTGTCAAATTCCTTTTCCACCTCGGTGAAGGCCTCAACCAGGATCGGATCAAACTGAGTGCCGCTGCCGTCCACAATAATTTCCAGCACTTGCTCCCGCGGCATAGCTGACTTATAGCAACGTTCGGAACGCAGAGCATCGTATACATCAACAACAGCCATAATACGAGCAGGAAGCGGAATCTTTTCTCCAGCCAATCCATCCGGATACCCCTTGCCATCCCAGCGTTCATGATGGTGCCTGGCTATGGCGATACCCATTTTAATCAAAGCATTGTTGGGATATTTCTCATATACTGATTCCAGGGTTTTTGCACCCAGGATGGTGTGGGTTTTCATTATCTCAAATTCTTCAGCAGTTAGTCTGGCGGGCTTTAATAGTATCTGGTCAGGAATACCTACCTTGCCGACGTCATGAAGAGAACAGGCATAAAAGAGGTTCTTGGAAAACTCAGGACTAACTGTGTCCTGGTAAACACTGGATCGAGCAAGCTGCATGGCCAGAATTCTGACAAAAGCCTGCACCCGTTCCAGGTGGTCGCCGGTTTCATCATCCCGCGATTCAGCCAGTTTTGCCAGAGCTACAATAGTAGCCAGTTGAGAATCGCTGATTTCCTTGACCTTCTGTTGCACCATTTCCTGCAAATGACGGTTATATTTCTCCATTTTTACCTGCAGCCGCCGGATCTTAAGATGCGTTGAAACCCGAGCCAGGACTTCTTCAAATTGGAAAGGCTTATTAACATAATCCACCCCTCCTATAGAAAAAGCCCGCATTTTATCCAGGGGTTCATTGTGAGCGCTGATAAAAATGACTGGTATATCTTTCAGCTTATCACTGCCCTTTAATTTTTCGCAGACATCATACCCATTTATATCAGGCATAGTAATATCCAATAGAATTAAATCGGGCGGATTTTGTGCTGCCGCTTTGAGAGCCATATCTCCACAGGGGAAGGCAAAAACCCGGTAACCCCGACTACGCAGTAAATCCTCCAACAATTTCAGGTTGGCTATGGTATCATCAACGACCATAATACGAGGGATATCTTGATTACTGTTCAGCATTAATATGACCTCCGGTCTCTTAAAGCTAATCGAGCGGTTTTTCACTATTGCCCAATAGTTTTATAATAGCCGCATAATCGTAGTTTTCTGCCAGGATTCGCAGATAATCAGCCAGACCTTTTTCCAGCAAAGCGACTTCCTCTATTAAAAAACTCAAGCTCTGCATATCTCCACTTTCTACTGCTTCCAATAAAGCCTTCATCTGCGAAGTGGGAATATTTTTTAAATCCTGCCTGAGTCCTGGGAGTAATTCGCCCTTTTCTTGCAGGCTGCTTGCTTCAAAAAGATCCTCTTCAATATCATAGATATAATCTATATCGCAAAGATTATGGATATTCTCCAGTAACTCGCTTTCACGAAAGGGTTTGCGCAGGAAGGCATCGGCACCAAGCTCGATAGCCCGCTCGCCCTTACCGTCCATAACACTGGCAGATAAAGCTATAATCACTGGATAACTTCCATCCTGCATTGCTCTGATCTGATTAATTGCAGTATAGCCATCCATTTTGGGCATTATCAAATCCATAAGTATAATATCAGGATGCCAGGCCTCATATTTCCGTATAGCATCTTCGCCATCCACAGCTTCCTGCACTATAAATCCGATCCTGCTTAGCATCTGCCGCAGAAAATCCCGGTTGGTATCGCGGTCATCTACCACCAGTACTTTCCAATTCCTGCAGGTGCTGTCGATAGCTTGGACTCTGCTTTCCTGATGACTGATATGCTGCTGGTACTGTTCATTACTTATAACCCGGCACTTAAAAGTGAAACTGAAGAGACTGCCAACACCTGGCTGACTGCAAAGCAAAACCAGATCCCCACCCAATAACCGAGCAAATTTACGGCTTATAGCCAATCCCAGCCCGGTACCTGTCCCCTGGCTTTGTCCCTCCTCTGCCTGCACAAAAGCTCCGAATATGGACTTAGCTCCTGATTCCGCTATGCCACAGCCACTGTCTTCCACTTCAATGTTGATCATGACTTTTTCATCCTCATAGAGCAGCTTATCCGGTTCATCTTCGGTTTTTATATCATCCATCTGCCCAATACGTATTATTATGCCGCCCTGATCCGTAAATTTCATAGCATTGCCCAGCACATTCACCAGGACTTGTCTTACCTTACCCTCATCTACAGAAATATACTCCGGCAGTCTATCATCTTTTTCTATCAGTAGCTGCAAACCTTTTTCACTGGCACGTAACCGAAACATGTTGGCTATATCCTGCAGCAATGACTCAAAATCACAATAAACCTCATGGAGTACAGAACGCCCGGCTTCGATTTTGGACATTTCCAGGATATCGTCGATAAGCTGCAACAAATGGTTGCCACTGCGATTAATTATGTCCAGACTCCGATGATGCCTGCCATCAATACTATTATCATGCTTCAGTAACTGGGCATAGCCTAAAATAGCATTCATGGGAGTGCGTATTTCGTGACTCATATTCGCCAAAAATATGCTTTTGGAACGGTTTGCGGCTTCAGCTTCTTCTTTGGCTTGATTAAGTTCGGCTTCTATGGCTTTGCGCTCGGACAAATCAAGGAAGCTTTCCAGCAAGTACAATCTATTCCCCAGGTAAATCCGGGTGACTGATTTCAGTATCGGCAATTGACTGCCGTCATCCCGTATCAGCACCCGTTCCGCACTCTCTGACATGACTCCCTGGTCGAGTACTGGACAACTGCAGTCGGCATCAAAGCAAAAATACTTCTGGCAGGACTTGCCTATAAATTCATCCTTGCCCCCCCCTAACATCTTCAGGGCCCTGGGGTTGGCATCTACAATAATACGACTTTGGGCATCAATTATAACTATACCAGCCTCTACCGTATTGAAGATCTTGCGGGTTCTTTCTTCACTTTCCCGCAGATATTTTTCCGCTTGCTGCCGGCGGATGATGGTCCAGGCATTCCGGGTAAACGCGGTTGCCACATTCTGATCCATTTGACTGTAGTCTTCTTCCTTGTTGGCCAGAGCAATCAGTCCTACGACCTTTTCATCATGAACTATGGGAACAGCCATTACCCTGTTAATATTTATATGCCCCTCAGGAATTTCCCCGAGAATACCATCCAGTTCATTGCTGAACATAGTTCTTTTTTCCTTGATACTCTGTACCCAGATCTTTTTTTCATCCATCATACTGTAAAGTAAATCTGTGTTCAGGCTGCACTCAATCTGCCTTTCTCCATGCCTAATCCTGTTAACAAAAACCTGCTTATCCTTATATTGAAAAGCCAGAAATCCTGCAGGGCTATCCGAAAGCTTCATGGCTGCATCCAGGCAAAACTGGGCTATTTGCTGTCTGCTCCACATAGAGCCTTCTCTATCCAATTTTGCCACCTGTAATTCAAGCTGCGCCATTAACTTCTGCTCAGTAACTTCTTCCATTACACCTATAAAATTAGAAATATTGCCATTGAGGTCACGGACCGGAGCAATAGCATATTTACCCCAGAAAAGAGTTCCATTTTTCTTGCTCATCTGGTATTCGCCATACCATATTTCCCCGCTCAGCAGGGTATCCCAGGTATGCTCAACCTGTTCAGGATTCTGGGGATGATCGCTTATTTCCAGCGGAAACTTACCCATAACCTCATCCAGGGTAAAACCGGTTATCCTGGTGAAAGCCTGGTTGACAAACTGAATATTACCGAAAAGATCCGTAATGACTACCACTATCGGACTTTGTTCGATAGCGATGTAGAAATGGCGCAATTGTTCCTCATCACGCCGCACTTCGGTAACATCCTGCACCAGGCAGAGCACGTCAAAGGGTGGCTCACCGATAACAATCGGGCTCAAGTAAACCTTAAGCAGCAGCTTTTTCTCACTCAAAGGCTCTGTGTAAACACCTTCATAGACGGTTGAAACCCCTTGAACCGTTTCCTTAAATAGTTCTACGAAGCGATAACCGGCCAAAATATCAGCAATATTTTGGCCAATAGCGTGCTCCATACTTTTCCCGACTATTATCTTTATTTCCGGGTTGGCATTTGAAATCACTCCATCGCTCTTGAGATAGGCTATACCTACCGGTGAGTTTTCAAAAATAGTACGATAGCGCTGTTCACTGGCCAGGAAAGCCCTTTCCGCCCGCTTGCGCCGGGTAATATCCCGGGCAATATTAAAAATTGCTGACTGCCCTTGATGCTGCAGGACCTGGGATGTTACTTCAAAAAATATAAGGCTGCCGTCCTTTTTACGCTGCCGGCTCTCATAACGAAGAATTTTTTTCTCCAATACCTTTTCCCGCCACCTGATAAGGCTTGCCCTCATATCGGGAGGCATCAATATACTCATATGTTGGCCGATTACTTCCTCGCTGCTGTAACCCAAACGTTCATAAGTACTGCGATTAGCATCCAGCAGTATAAAATCAAGATCAATCGTATATATGCTGTCTTCTGCATTATCAAAAAGCTGTTGATATTTCTTTTCCGATTCCTCCAATTCCTGAGATCGTTTTTTCAGCAGATCCGACAATTCCTGGCGTCGCCTTCTCACTTCCCTGGTATAAAAAATAAAGCTGGTAAAAAAACCGGCTACAAGTAAAAAGAGTGCAACAATAAATGTCACCGAAACAATATTGGCAGCCCTCTTTCCATGGCTCATAATATTCTGCGGAAGATTAAAGGAAATCAGTACACCATCACCCGCATAATCTTCTATGCTCGTATAAATCATGGGGTTCTCTGAACCGCTGCTATCGATCATATAGTCCGCGCTTTGCAGATAATCCAAAATATCCTTTTGAGCAGATGAATAGTCCATAAATCTGCCCTCCGGCAGTTCCAGAGCGAGTTGAGTGTGCTGCGCTATATTCTCTATCAAGCCCCTGTTGAGGAAACGTCCCATAAGCAGGACACCCTGAGCCTCTCCCTCACCCAAGGAGGGCAATACCGGGGTAATACTGAACACCATCAGGCCTTTGCTGCTGAGCAAATAGCCGGAATTCTGTTCCAGATAATCACGGTTAGCCAGAAAATTCATCTCTTCCATGAACGAATCCCTGTTTGGAGATAGTTCCTTATCGCTTCCATCCATATAAATGTATTCCCACAGTATTTGCTTGTCGCGATTATAAAGCAAAAAAATGTCCAGTTTTAGGGTTCCTCCCAAATATTCCTCCTGCAGGTTGCTGGCAATAAATTGCTGGTTTTTATCCTGGGTAAACAGGTACATGTCATCCCACTCCGCCCAGTCCTCGCAGATTCTATTCAGACTGTTTTCTTCAGTATCCAGGGCATAACAGATCATGGCGATATCACGCTCGACCTCTCTTTGCTGAAAAGCTTCGAATTGTTCCAGGAGATAGGTTCGCGGTGCGAAGGTCAGCACGCTGACTACAAGCAGGAGCAGAAGCGGCAAAAATCGGCTTGTGAAATGGCTCTTATGCTGGTTCGCTGTTTCGCCATCAAGCATTTGCTTATACATTTTCTCCTCCCTCTTTGTAATCAAGACATTTATTGTATCCTTTTACAAAATCTTGCACAGGCAATACATTCCAATTATGCTGCTTCCATTCGACATATCCTGCCAAAAACCTCTTTCAATTCGACCATAGTAAATATATCGCAGATACAGCTCTTAAACCTTGGTAAGCCCGTTCACTCGTCCATTTATCCCCCCTGCTGCCTCCTCCTTTCTTTTGACTTCGAATTTATTTCAAAAGCAGTTTTATTATGATAGTATTAAGCATAAGAAGTAGGGAAAGAATACAAAAGAAGGAGCAGTAAACTTGAGTAAATATCAATTGTACAAAGAATCAGTTTTACAATACAGCCAGCTTCTATCTCATAGAGGCTACACAGTTGGCACTGGCGGCAATACATCCATGCTGATCGAAGGAGAGAATGCTGTTGCAATAACTCCAACCGCTATGGACTACTTTGGTATTCACATTGATGATATCTGTATAGTTGACTTTGATATGAATCTCCTGGAGGGAAAGTTCAAGCCTTCCATTGAAACCAAAATGCATATAGAGGTTTACAAAAACCGACGTGATGTTAATGCCATCATTCATACCCATCAAGTATATGCGAGCATTTTCGCTTTAATCAGCGAACCAATACCAGCCCTTTTTGATGAAGTAACCTTAAATACCGGGCATTGTATTGATATCATCCCTTATGCCCTGTCAGGCAGCCAGCAGTTATCGCAAAATATTGTTTCCCAATTAAAAAACCGTTGTAACTGTTATATTATTCAAAACCATGGAGCACTAAGCCTGGGGATGTCAATTGAAAATGCCTTTCGTAATGTAGAACTACTGGAAAAAATTTCCCGCACCTATTATTACGCTCTTCAAAGTGGCCGTCCGATCAACAAACTACCCTATTCAGTCGTTGCCCGTTTATGCAAAAAGCTTTATGAGAAACAGGATCAGGAAATAGCCCGAAAAAAATCCATTCAACCATAATGGTCAAATTATTTAAACTCAGTGCCATTACTTGACCTATTATGTTTGTGATTGTACAGTATATTGTACGGAGGTGATTTTTGTGCTAGCTGTAAACTATTCAACTTTGCGAGAGAACTTAAAAAAATATTGCGATGCTACTAATCAAGATCTAGAAACTATAATAGTTACCAGAAAAAGCGGTGGCAATGTAGTGCTAATTTCTGAGAGTGAATACAATAACCTTATGGAAAACCTTTATGTCAGAAGTAATCCTGAATACTATAATAAGCTATTGCAATCGATTGAAGAATTGAAATCAGGAAAAACAGTTAATATGGAACTTGATAATGAATAAGATCTTTACTAATACGGCCTGGCAAGAATACCTGTATTGGCAAAATGAAAATCGGCAAATCTTAAAACGCATTAATGAGTTAATTAAAGACATTGAGCGCAACGGTAATACGGGCATTGGAAAACCAGAACCGTTAAGGCATGAATTATCCGGTTTTTGGAGCAGTAGGGACACAGGGGGACGGTTCTCCTGTGTCATTAAACCTTCCGAACAATGTGGAAAGGTAAGCCCGTTATCCTGGATATTTGTCGCAAGCTTAATCCGTGATTTCTTAAATTACTCAATATTCTATTTCTTGTATCCTGGTCCATTGACTGTAATTGCGTTATCGATTTGTCTTTAAGTATTTTCTTAATTATTTCATATGCTTCGCTTTCAGTGATTCGTTTGGGTTCCTCGCAATCCAGGCAGCAGTCTTTGTTATCCTCTTCCGTAAATATTTTAAATTCTTCAACCGCTTTTTTCTTTTCCTTTTGTATAATGCCTAAGATTGTTGTGGTATCAGGAAATGTGATACTGTTTCGATCCGCTTTATAATAAGCTGCGCAACTGCTCCATTCATATTCCTCCGGCTTGTTAACTATGGATGCTTTGATGGGATTTAGGTGAATATAGCGAATGACTGTTAGTAGGTATACGTCATCCTCTACACATTCACTCTTAAACCGATCTTGAAACACATGTCCTACTCTTTCATATTTCCAGTTGTACCAGTAGGCATAACTTACACCCAACCGTTTCATAAACACTGATATATCGTCATCGTTCTCTCTTAACAACAGATGTACATGATTCGTCATCAAGCAATATCCTAGTACGCTTACCCCGCTTTCCAAAGATATCTTTTTTACAGTTTCCAAGTACCTATGAAAATCGTCTCTTTCGTGAAAGATATCTTGCTGTCCGATCCCCCGTACTATAACATGGTAGATTCCTGTTTCACTTTTCTCTCTTGGCTTTCTGGGCATTCACTCACGTCCTTTTTCTAATTTCTGTGATTCTACCATGCCTTCTATTTTAGCACAAGAGAACCGTCCCCTTGTGTCGTCCAAGAGAACCGTCCCCTTGTGTCTCCTTGTGTCCCCGAAAAAACAAAAACCACCCACCGATAAATTTTTTTATCGATAGATGGTAGTTTTAATGGTGTCGGAGGCGGGACTTGAACCCGCACACCTTTCGGCATACGCCCCTCAAACGTACGTGTCTGCCCGTTCCACCACTCCGACACATTTTGGGAATTCTGGGCCGGGGCATTTGAACCACAGCCTATCCCAACGAAAGCTATTATACAACAGTTTTCCGACTGCTGTCAATCATTCAGCCCTGGCTATATTGCCAGGGCTGAATGATTGACAGGTATTTCCTTGGCCAAATTTTATGGCACAATATTTACACCTTACGGGCATCGGGTGAATCATTGTTTTCCTCTGTTGAAGATTTGAGCAATTCCACGCTAAACCAGTCTATCATTCCCATATTATTAATGGTGAGCGAATTTACACTCTCACTTAAGAGAACTGCTGATTTTTTCTGAAACAGCCACAGGCAGGGGGCATCATCAATTATTATCTCCTCTGCCCGCTTAAGGAGTTTTATTCTTTCCTGCAGACTTTTAGTTTCGGCTCGTGAGGCATCCAGTATTTTATCCACCTGTGGATTGTGGTAACCGGTAAAATTACTGACTCCCTGTTTGGAACTATGATACATAGCATAAAGAAAACTATCTGCATCTGGATAGTCTGCTTTCCAGCCAATCTTAAAGCATACCATATCCAACTTGCTCAATTGTTTTATATAGTAGTCCCATTCCATAGGCTGAATCTGTACCTCTATCCCAATTTGCCCCAATTGCTGGGCTATTGATTCAGCAATCAATTGATGTCCATCATCATTATTATAGGACAATACTATGGGTTTCAGACATTCACCCATAGGATATCCTGCTTCTTCCAGGAGTTGTTTGGCCTTTTCCAGGTTGTAACTGTAACCGAAGGCTTCCTTTCTATAGCCGTTTATTCCTGCCGGTATCACTGCCCTGGCAGAGCGATAGGAACCTCCCAGGACACTATCAATGATCACCTCACGGTCAATAGCATAATTTAATGCCCTGCGCAGGAGATAATTGCCCGCAAAGGGTTCCTTGTTGATATTAAATCCTATTGAATAGGTTTCCATCAAAGCCTTCTCTATTAAGAGCTTCTTATATTGACTGTCATTTTTCAGATTTTTAATCTCTTTTAGGGGTATAGAATCAAGATAATCCAACTTCCCGGCCTTGTATTCGCCAAAAGCCTGTTCAGGATCTTCGAAGATGCTAATATTTATCGAGCTAAGACAGGGCAGGCCGCGATAATACTTTTCATTTCTTAATAAGACAATATTCTTGTCCTGCTTTTGCTTTAGTATATATGGGCCTGTTCCGGGCGGAAAATCAACCTGGTCATCACCATCGGCTATCCAGAATATCGGATTTGCCAGCATATAGAGAAAGGCTGAATTGGCTTCAGTAAAACTAATCTTAATGGTTCGGTTATCGATAATATCTATACCGGAAATATCCTGAGCTTTTCCTTCGAGCATTTCATTGCTTCCAAGAATGGTTAAGAATAGACTTATATTTGACCATTCCTTACTGGAAGCAAAGTTTCTCTCCCACGAGCCCTTGACATCGTGAGCAGTCAGCTTTTTCCCGTTGTGAAACTTGACATCGTTTCTAAGGTATATAGTCAGGCTTTTGCCATCTGCAGAATATTTCCAACTTTTGGCAATAGCTGGTTTCAGACTTCCGCTGTTTTCATCGTAATAAACGAGACCTTCATATATTGCTGAGGCAACAAGCTGTTCCTGATGCCCAGAAAGCACGGCCGGATCCAATGATTCCAGCTTGCCAACTATCCCCGCATTAAAAGGGCGGGGATCCAATTTGGCCGTATAACTTGTCAGCCGGTGAGTATATATCATCCCCACGATTAGTAATAAGAGGCCTGCAATTGACCCCAAGAGAGCAACTCTCCTTAAATTCAGATACATGCTGATATCCCCTTTACGTAGTTAGTCTTGGGGACATTATATTAGACAAGCACCAATAATATTACTTTTTTTACTTATATTAACATAAACAGGCATAGAGTCAATACCTGATTAAGATGGATTCCAAGGTGAAATTATTGCAGAAAAGAATAATTATTTTTATAAGAATAGCCTGTTACCTGTAGATAGCTTGATAAGCTTCATAATTTTTCAGCACATTGCTAACATATTGTCTGGTTTCTTCAAAGGGTATATTGTCTAATTTTTCAGTATTGCCATCCCACTGCTGCTCGATTACCCATTCTCTGACTTTTCCCCGGCCGGCATTATATGCCGCTACTACCAAAGGAATTTGACCGTCAAATTCTCTTTGAAGATTAGCTATGTACCAGCATCCAAAGGAAATGTTAAGCTCCGGATCCATCAATTCCTCAGTATCGAATTCTGTTATCCCCTGCTGTTCAGCTATCCACCAGGCTGTCTCAGGCATTATCTGCATAAGCCCCCTGGCACCTGCAGACGATTCAGCCTGAGCTTGATACTTGCTTTCTGCCCGGATTATGGAAAAAACCAGATAGGGATCGATACTGTGCTCGGCAGAATATTCCATTACCAGGTCATAGTGCGGCCTGGGATAAAACATGCTAATCCACTTGGGGAAAGTGAGAATAATGACAAGAAAAACCAGAATAGCTATCCACAACATTATGGAAAGGCGCTTTTTATAAGTCCATGTCAAGAAAACAACCCCCGGATCATATTCTCTGCTTATTAATATTATTTATGCTTTTTGGATAATATCATTGTAATACTTGGTAGCAGTCGCTATTGTTTCCTCTATTTCGCCATTATTGTCAATTACCAAATCAGCCCGCCTGACCTTTTCTTCCAATAGCATCTGGGAATCAATACGCTTTACCGCATTTTCGCGATTAAAGCCTTCTTTTTCCATCAATCGCCTGATTTGAGTTTCCCTTTCAACGTAAACCACCCAGACTTCATCACAGATTTTATCGAGATTGGTTTCATATAAAAGAGGCACTTCCAGGATAACAATAGCATCTGGATGGTTTACTCTGGCGTTGTGCAGGCTTTCATTAATACTTTCTTTAATTCGCTTATGGGTTATATGGTTAAGTTTTATCAACATGACCGGGTTATCAAAAACAATTTCCCCCAGTTTTCTGCGGTTAATAGTCCGGTCAACATTTAAGACTCCCTGTCCATAGGTCTCTACTATATCCTCCCAGGCAGGTTTGTCCGGTTCTATAGCCTGATGTGCCAGCTGATCAGTGTCGATTCTCACTGCGCCCAGCTTTTCCAGTGCTTTGGATACAGTACTTTTACCGCTTGCAATACCACCTGTTAAACCAATTACTTTCATTACTAAATCACCAACTTCAAATAAATTCAACAATCCCTAAACCAATAAAAATAATTCCCGGAACCAATGAAACAAAACCCTTGAGCCTTTGAGTGGGTAAAATATTTCCCAAATAAATCCCGGAACTTATTAATATAAATTTTAACACACCTACACTTATGGCTGTGAAAAAAATATTAAAACCTGCCAGAGCTAATCCTATTCCTGCTCCCAAAGCATCAACTGCCAGGGCAAATCCGAGGAAAAACGCTTCCCCGGCATTTATTTCACCTGAACAATCGAAATCAGCTGCAGACGGTTCTTTCAATATCTGTATTATTATACCCATAGGCTTGATATTAAAACTCAAAAGCGTGTCTTCTCCGCCGCTTTGCAGGGTATCGACCTTTTGCCGGCAGGCCTGAAGGAGGAAAAATCCTCCCATTATTATCAGTATAAGAGCCCCGGTATTGGAGGCCCAGTCATCAGGAAGGGCAGACGCCAGTCCGCTTCCACAAATCATTGATATGCTTACCGCCAGAGAAGAAGCAACAGCTATTACCAGCAAAGAACTCAAGGGGATGCTTATTCTCTTTACCCCATAGGCTATTCCTGCCATAAATCCATCTGCACTGACTGCGAGAGCAAACAAGAACGTGCCCAAGAACTCCATGAGAGCCACTCCCATCCTTAAATTATAGTGGTATTAATACTTAACAGCTATATATCTACAATATGGATAGGAGTATTAAAATGTGATTTTTTAAGTATTCACAGTTCAACTAATAACTGTCAGGTCTGGCATCTCCCGCAATAATGACTGCTGCGTCCTCCTATTATTTGCCGCGATAGGGGAGCTTTGCAGCATGGACATTTTTCACCGGTCTTGCCATAGACTTGCAGATGTTTTTGAAAATTTCCCTCCTGATTAAAGCCGTCCCGATAATCACGAAAAGTAGTGCCACGGTACTTTATTCCTTTTTTCAATACCTTTTTTATTGCACGGGACAATGCTTTGAATTCATCAATCTTAAGAGAGCCTGCTGGACGGTCAGGCCGAACACCTGCCTCAAATAATGCTTCATCAGCATATATGTTGCCAATTCCACAGATCAGCTCCTGTTTCAGAATTAATGATTTTATGGCTATTTTCCTATTCTTGCTTATTTTCTCCAGATACCTGGGATTAAAATCCCTGGAGAGGGGCTCAACTCCCAAGCGGGAAAAAAACTCTTCTGTATCTCTGAGCAGAAAAACTCCTCCAAAACGGCGCGGATCCTGGTATAGCAGCTTCCTGCCATTATCCAGATAAACAATCATATGAACATGCTTTTCCGTAATCTCATCGTTTTCTTCTTTGATGAAAAACCTGCCGCTCATACCCATATGCAAGGCTATATTCAGCTTATCCGCCATCTTTAAAACCAGGAATTTCCCCTTGCGGCTAATGCTGGACAGACTCTTTCCGTGAATCTCTTTCAATTCAAAAGCTCTAAGCTTGAGAATATCGCTGCGCTTGATTTCTATGTATTTTATCCTGGCTCCTACATTGGCTTGCAATGAATTCTTAATGGTTTCTACTTCCGGTAGTTCCGGCATCCTATCTGTCCTCCCCGGCCTTCCTGTCTTTTGAATAATATACCCCTTAATAAAACACCCTGTCGTTTCAAGCCTTTATTTCCTGCATTTCATACCAGTTCGGTCCGGATTTCAAACTAACCAGCAGCGGTACCCTCAGCTCATAAGCATTCTCCATGGAATATTTGACAATTTCCATTACTTCCTCAAATTCATTCTCAGGGACTTCCAACAGTAAATCATCATGAACCTGCAGTAGAAGCCGGGCTCTCAAAGACCTGGATTTGATTTCTTCATGTACTCTGATCATAGCCAGCTTAATTATGTCGGCAGAACTACCCTGAACCGGTGTATTGAGTGCCATTCTCCGGGCAAAGGACTGCAGCATTTTGTTTTTGGCATTCAGATCCGGCAGGTAGCGCCGGCGTTTCAGAATAGTCTCCACATATCCATTTTGCCGGCCGAATTCCACTATATCCTGCATATAGCGGCGAACTCCCGGGTAGCTGTCCAGGTAATTATCAATATACTTTCGGGCTTCTTGGCGACTGACCCCCGTATCCCGGGAAAGTCCAAAGTCGCTGATACCATAAATAATACCGAAGTTTACAGCCTTGGCTCTCCTGCGCAAATCTTCATCCACACCCTCCAGAGGGACCTTAAATATCTCAGCAGCAGTACGGGTATGCACATCTATCCCCTTTTTAAAAGTATCAATAAGCACCTGGTCGTTACTGATATGAGCCAGGGAGCGCAGGTCAATCTGTGAGTAATCTGCAGAAAGCATCATCCAATCCCGGCTTTCTACGATGAAAGCCCGGCGAATTTTTCTGCCTTCTTCCATTCTTATGGGAATGTTCTGCAAATTGGGTTCTACACTGGAAAGCCTGCCGGTAGCAGTCTGAGCCTGTTTAAAAATGCTGTGCACCCTTCCGGTTTCAGGGTGTATCATGCCCTGCAGAGCATCAGCATAAGTAGATTTGAGCTTGGTCAGTTGCCGGTAATTAAGAATATGCGGTATTATCTCGTGTTCATTGCTGAGTTCCTCCAGAACCTCAGCGCCAGTTGAATAACCGGTTTTGGTTTTCTTAACAACCCTTAAACCCAGGTTCTCAAATAGCACCTTTCCCAGTTGCTTGGGGGAATTAATATTGAAATGCTCATCCGCCAGTTCATATATGCGGCTTTCATTTACTTTCAAACCACCAGCCAGCTCTGCAGAAATACTCATCAGGGTATTGCGCTCCAGCTTAAGTCCACAAAACTCCATCTGAGCCAGTACATCCGAGAGCGGCATTTCCACCTCTAAAAACAGTGATTGCTGTTCCGCAGAAAGCTTTTCGCGCAAGCAGGAGTACAATTCCCTTATTCTGTTGACCAGCACAGCCGGATGCTTTTTTCCTGCAGTAATATTAAGGTACTTGTATATGGTATCACTCAGATCTTCCCCGTCGAAAGCCGGATCATTGACATAAGCCAGGAGCATAGTATCACCGCTTACTCCCTGCATCTCTATTCCGTATCTCTTCAAAATCACCTGAGCATATTTGGAGTTGTGGAGGTATTTGGGTATATAATCAGATTCAAAAAGGGTTCGCATCCATTCCAGTCTTGCCGTTTCTTCCCCAATAGGAAGATGGTATACTCTTCCATTCACATCCAGGTATATACCCTGTATTTTTGCCCACATAGGATGGTGATAATCTGCTTCAATATATACAGATACACTGTCTGTACTGCCAATGCCGGATACAAATTCAGCTGTGCTCTCTTTCGTATCCAGCACCTGTACAGCAGGTTCTGCACAGGTATTTCCCTCGTTCCCGGCGTTTTTTGCAGGGCTTTCGCTTTGCATGGACTCAATAAAATTTTTAAATTCCAGGCGCCGGTAGATCTGCAACAGGGCATCAAGGTCAGCTTCTTTCAAGCTAAAATCATATATGCTCTCCTTTATATCCATGTCTCTCACAATAGTAGCCAACTGGCGGCTCAAAAAAGCCTGGGCCTTGTTTTCAGTCAATCTTTCCAGCAATTTCTTGCCCTTGATTTCAGAGAGTTTATCATAAAGTCCTTCCAGACAAAGAAATTCTTTAATAAGTTTTATCGCCGTTTTGGGACCCACCCCCGGTACTCCGGGAATATTATCCGACGAATCTCCCATCAATGCCTTTATCTCTATCATTCTGGCCGGCTCAACTTCCCATTTTTCCATGACTTTTTGGGTGTCAAAGATTTCCATCTCGCTGATGCCTTTTTTAGTCATCAAAACAGTAACCTTATCTGACACGAGTTGCAGAGCATCGCCATCACCGGTTACAATAACACATTCTATCCCTTCCTCTTCCGCCATTTTACTTAAAGTCCCGATAATATCATCTGCTTCATAACCTTCTTGCTCCAAATAGTCAATCTTCATAGCCTCCAGAACTTCACGCAACAGTTGAAACTGTCCCCTGATCTCATCCGGTGGAGCCTGGCGGTTTGCCTTGTAATCGCTGTAGATATCACTGCGAAATGTCTTCCGGTCTTTGTCAAAGGCCACTAGTATATGGCTGGGCTGCTGTTCAGCCATAACCCTTTTTAACATGGTTATAAATCCATACACCCCATTGGTGAAAACCCCTTCACTATTGCGCAAAAGGGGTAATGCATAAAAGGCACGAAACAAGAGACTGTTGCCATCTATTAGCATAAACTTGTTTTCAGGCATCACAAACCATCCTTTTCTCAGTCATCCGGGGACTGTATTATTAATTATTCCAGCCATCATCTATTTATTATATCACTCATAGGCTGAATACAGAAAAGCCTGTACCAAGTCCTTTGTGCAAAACTCTCGATATAAGCAAATAGAAACAGGGGAATAAACTTCCCCTGTTTTATTTGCTTATATTACAATTCCTATATCTCTATTGTGCTGCAACTTCCTCAACCAGATATACTTTTAGCGTAACAGTATCGGCATCTTTTTCCAATACTGCTTTCTTCTCCTGCCAAATCCTTAATTCACTTTCCAGTTCCTTGCATCTTGCCTGCTCCTCCTCAGAAATCTCTTCATCGGAATTGATAGCTTCCAATTGCTGTTTCAGGAAACTGATATTTTGATTAGCCTCAGCAAGCTGCTCACTTAAAACTATTTCATCATATTCAGGCTCGCTGATTTCCCCTATATTGCGCAATTCATTTAATACTGCTTCCAGATTGCTGCCGTCCAGCTTCAAAACCAGTTCCTTGCCCTTAATATCTAAGGAAGCATTTGCTTTAGCCGCATCAGGTATCAGACTGTATTCAGCTTTGTGGTTATCAGCTATCTCAATTAGCCTGGCTAAAGAATCTTCAATATCATTCACCTTCACCCAGACCAAATATACATCAGCGGCAGAGTATACATCAACATCAGACACAAGCGGCTCCGGTTCGGGAACATCTTCGGATATTACTTCATCATTCCCTTTTTCCGCAGTTTCTGGGGCTGCATTCTTCTTGCCGGAAACCGGAGCTCCAACATTCTCCTTTTCAGCAATACCAACAGGCTCCTCTATTGGTATTTCATTATCATCATTTAGTCCCTCAATACGCTCCAGAATATCTTCAACTGCCATAGAGGGCTTTTTTGGCTCTCCCTTTTCCTTATCCTGAAAAATTGCAACCTTGCCCAGAGGCGGCAATAAACTGCTGGCATAAATACCAGTTACCAGTGCAATACCAGCAACTCCAGCAGCAATCCATCCGGTTTTTCTGGGCTTTTTTAAATTTTTGACAGCAAATACTCTGCTTTTCTCCTCTAAGAGTCGCTTATGCAGCTCCTGAGAAAAATCACCTGGAATAACCGGAGAATCAAGCTTTTTAAGTGCAGCACAAAATGCCTGTAGTTCTTCCAGCTCTTTGCGGCATTCCACACATTCCACAATGTGGGCTTCTACAGCTTCCTTTTCTCTTTTATTTGTCATATTGTCAATATAAGGAGACAACAAACCCCTTATTTGCTCACACCTCATCGGCTATTTCTCCTTGCTTTTTTTAGACGTGGCTCCTAAGGTAAAAGTTCCCTGGCGGTTAAATGTTTTTTTGAAGACCATTCTGGCCCTGCTAAGCCTGGATTTGACCGTTCCAATAGAACAGTCCAATACCGAAGCAATCTCTTCATAACTTAAATCCATTAGATCCCGCAATACTATCACGGTTTTATGATCGGGTTTCAACTGGTCTAAAAGGTTTTGTATGTATTGGGAAAACTCTTTTTGCTCGTAGAGTATGTCCATGGTCGGAGACGGATCTGCAATCTCTTTATCAACCCCATCACCTTCCTGCGTAGCCAGAGGCTCATCCAGCGGCAAGGGGACGATTCTTCTTTTCCTTTTTCTCAACTCATCCAAGCAAACGTTAGTCGCCACTCTATATATCCAGGTACCGAAACTGGAGTTGCCTTTGAAAGAACGCAAAGAACGGTACGCCTTAATAAATGCTTCCTGGGACATATCATAGGCATCCTCTTCATTTCCCATATACCTGTATGCCAGAGCATAAACCTTATCCTGATATTGTAAAACCAGTTCTTCAAAAGCCTGGGTCTCTCCCTGCAGGCTTCTATTTATCAATTCCTGTTCCGAATTCATCAATATTTCTCCCCTGCAATAATCTCTAATTATATCCAGAACTTTATTAAGATTTGTATGTATCAAATAGAATAGTAATTTTCTGAAATAATATAAAATATAATTATTCTTCCTAATAACCAATACAATAGGGATTCGCCATTTTTCGTCTAAATCCTTCAAATCACTGAATGCCTTGTTATGGTATCCTATGTAAGTTATGGGTTCAGATAAAGAAGATTCTTGTTTCTTATTCATATTAAGTGTTTGCCTGTCTCCTTGACAAGACTTTACCTGGCAATTATAATTAAGTTTGCGTTAAAAATCTCAGACTTTCGTGCCAGAGTGTCGGAATTGGCAGACGAGCGCGACTCAAAATCGTGTGCCTTTGGCGTGTGGGTTCGAGTCCCACCTCTGGCACCATCAAGTAAAATAGGGGCTTTGAGGCCCCTTTTGTTTTTTCTGAAAAATATGATTTTAACGCTTTACAACAGTATTATTACAACAAATATTTAATTAAGTGATTAAAAATACTATAATTGAAAATTATTCGTCCATAATTTACAATATAGTATATATATTAAGATTAAGGGAGGAAATCATTTGAGAAAAGAATATTTCTTCTTTCTGATATTATTGCTGGCAGCAGCAGTAGTGATGGGTGCTACCATAGGTATGATCGGTAATTTGAATTACATTATTCACCAGACGGATATCATTGAACCGCTGCAATCGACTCAGAATGAGCAGGGGCCTGATACTGTCGAAGAACAACCTGCCTCGATTTCAGAAAATGCATTTAATACCCATCACTCCCAGAGCAATATTATAATTGATTCATCTTCTGGCTCAATAGATTCCGAGCTTCTTATTGTGAGTAATGAAGAACAGGCAGAAGTCGCCGGTATGTTGACCAAACTGGGTATAGATGAAGGCAAACCATATAATGAGCGTATTGCTGCATTTCAGAAAAAATATTCTATGGAGCCAACGGGTAATCTCGATTCCCTGACATTAAATGCTATAGTTGAAAAAATGCGTCTTCAACAAACCAGCAATAGAGCTAAGGCTTGATCTTTATTTAAGGAAGAATCGAATTAAATATATATTGATATATCAGAAGCCATATCAATAATATTTTTTTAAACTGATAAATTTCAATATTGACCACTGAGCAAATATCACTTCTCAATCTTTTTATCCTATCAGGTACTCCGATATGCTATTATAGTTCTATGGAGAGGTGAGCTGATAATGTCTCTTAATCTTGAACTACATCCCAGAGAATTGCTCCTTTTTCCCATTTTACAAAATATAGATGAAGGCATTATTATTACTGACACCTTATTGAACGTTACTTTTTTTAATGAAAATGAAAAAAATATATGGCATAGAAGCCAGTCAGATAATAGGAAAAAGCGCAGATACGCTCAAACCCAAACTGAATCTGCATACTCTGTGTAAAGATCGCCAGCGCTTTGCCAAGGCTAAAGAATTGATTAACGGGAACGAAGTATTGATAAGCAAAGGCTTACTGGAGATAAGCCCTGATTCTTTTATTTCTTATGCAATCTTACATATCATTGATACCTTCGAAGAAAAGCAGCTTAATTCTCTTTTGCAAAGTCCTTATGAGGGAATAATAGTTTTCGATGACAAATCACACTTATTATACGCCAATGATACTTGTTATCGCTTTCTGGGATGCAAGAGCAAAAACGAATTATTTGAGCGATTATCTTCCATTATACCCCGGACGAGCCTTGATGAGTCTTTACAAACGGCTAGGCCTGTGTCAGGAGAACTGCTGAATATCCGAGGCCATTCTGTAAAACTGGTATACTTGCCTATTGTAAGATACAACCGCAGTGTAGGGGTAATCGTTAAAAGCACTTTGGTTTCTCATTTCCCCAGGGGAACTGCCATAATAAAAGAGAAGACTGAAAGAAGCAGCAGATACTATCTGGATAGTATAGTAGGCAACAATAAGTCCATTATCGAGCAGAAATACCTGGCCACCAGAGCTGCACGTACGGTATCCACGGTTTTAATTACTGGCGAAAGCGGTACTGGGAAGGAAATTTTTGCCCATGCAATACATAATATCAGTCCCCGCCGTAAAGGCCCCTTTGTAAAAGTCAACTGCGCGGCGGTTCCTGAAACCCTGTTGGAATCTGAACTTTTCGGCTATGCCGAGGGTGCTTTTACCGGTGCACTTAAAGAAGGTAAACCGGGAAAATTTGAGCTGGCGAATCACGGGACCATATTTTTGGATGAAATTGCTGATATGTCACTGTCAATGCAAGCCAAGCTCCTGCGAGTACTGCAGGAAAAAGAAGTGGAACGGGTAGGAAGTGTCCGTACCACCAGGGTTGATGTGAGGATAATTGCTGCAAGCAACCAGGACCTGAATCAACTCGTTGCTGAGAACAAATTTCGTGAAGATCTTTTTTATCGCCTAAACGTTATTATTCTCAATCTTTCTCCTCTGAGGGAAAGGACTGAGGATATTCCCCTTATCAGCAATGAGCTTTTAAAACGCCTCAATCGTCAGCTTGGCACCAAGGTCGAAAGTATCACTGATGAAGTTTTGCATTGTTTTGGCAATTATAGATGGCCGGGCAATATCCGTGAACTGGAAAACACTATTGAACGAGCTATAAATTTCTGTGACGGTAATACTATCAATATTGAGCACATCCCGGAACATATTTGTTCTCAAAAGGCTCCTCTTCCGGCAATAACAGCCGGTACCCTGGAAAAATCTTTGCAGCAGTTTGAGAAAACATTGATAATCAACACACTTCAAGTTTGCGATGGAAACAGAAGCAAAACAGCGAAAGCGTTAAATATTCACCGTTCAGTCCTTTACAGAAAAATGAATAAATACAATATTAGTTGCTTGGAATAAGCATGCTAATATGCTAATTTTTTAGAATAACTGTTGTTCAATCAGGACAGTGTGCCTTTTTGCTCCATGAGCCTCACGTCAACAATTTTGGGGTTTTGTTTGATTGTTTTGTCTCATTTGTGAGACAGTGGTGTTTTGTTCTTATAGGATTCTTATAGGAATAGATATTTGCAAAAAAGCAGGTACTTTGAAACATGCGTGCTGTTTTATTGTCCCTTCGGGACTAATGGTATGATAATTGCATACTTAATGGGACAATAATTGCATAATAACCTATTTTAACTTTAATAAGTTAAGAAAAATGTATTCAGGAGGTGATAAGGAAAAGCTTTACACATAAGGGTTATCCATAGAAATAGAGAGAAAAGAAAAATATAGTGTTATATAAGGAGGTTAATAAAATATGAGTTTTAATAATGTTGCGTTACTAGGTGCTGGAACAATGGGGCAAGGTATTGCCTGGGCAATTGCTGCTGCAGGTAAGAAGGTAATTCTTTATGATATAGACATAAAATTCGTTGACAAAGCTAAAGCTAATATTGAAAAAAGCCTGAAGAAAGCAGAAGACAAGGGCAAAGCTGCTGAAGGCACCGCAGCTGCTGTTGTAGGCAATATTACCGGCACAGCTAATTTTGATGACATTAAAGCTGCTGATTTTGTAATTGAGGTTGTTCCAGAAGTTATGTCCCTGAAGAAAGAAATTTACACCAAATTGGATGCTCTGATGGCGCCAGAAGTAATCCTGGCTACCAATACTTCTTCACTGTCTATAACCGAAATTGCTGCTATCACCAAAAGAACAGACAGGGTTATTGGTGTTCATTTCTTCAATCCGGCCAATGTAATGAAACTTATTGAGGTTATCCCCGCGGCTCAAACTTCAGAGGAAACCTTGAATGCTGTTATTGAATTCTCACAAGAAATCAAAAAGACTCCGGTTAAGGTTAAAGAAGGTCCTGGCTTCGTGGTTAACAGAATCCTTCTCCCCGGCATGAACGAAGCTGCTTTCATCCAGTATGAAGGCCTGGCAAGCACGGAAGATATTGATACCGCGATGAAACTGGGTGCAGGCTGGCCGATGGGTCCTTTGACTCTCTGCGACCTGGTTGGTGTTGATATTGCTCTGGCAGTATGTGAAACCCTGTTCAAAGAAACCGGAGATCCCAAATATCGTCCGGCTCCGCCGCTGAAACAGTTGGTACGTGCTGGCTGGTTGGGAATGAAGACTGGCAAAGGCTTCTATGACTACAGTAAAAAATAAGACTTATTCTTATTGATTATTAAACGGGGGTATTCTGCCCCCGTTTATACTACTTAATCCATAGTTTCTATTTTTTAATGATTGAAGGAGGTAAAATAAATGGCCTATGAAAATCTGCTTATAGAAAAGGAAGATGGCTATGCCATAATGTACATTAATCGTCCGAAAGCTCTCAACGCTATCAATGATGCGGTATTAAAGGAAATGGCTCAGATTATTGATGAGATTGATGCAGATCCCGAAGTTAGAGTTCTAATTATCACTGGTGCTGGTGATAAGTCCTTTGTTGCCGGTGCTGATATCGTTTGGATGTACAATATGGATCAGCCTGGATGCCGTAAATTCTCCGCTTTTGGCGAGTATGTGATGCGAAAACTGGAACTCATGGAAAAACCAGTTATCGCTGCAGTCAATGGTTTTGCTCTGGGCGGCGGATGTGAACTGGCTATGGCCTGTGATATCAGGCTGGCAGCTGACAATGCCCTTTTTGCTCAACCAGAGGTTGGGCTGGGCGTTATCCCCGGATTCGGTGGAACCCAGAGACTTCCCCGCTTAATAGGAGAAGGCCGGGCCAAGGAACTGACTTATACCTGTGACAATATCAAGGCTGACGAGGCATACCGCATTGGTTTGGTCAACCATGTTTATCCCCAGGCCGAACTGATGGATCAAGCCAGGAAAATGGCGAAAAAAATAATCAGGCAGGCTCCTCTGGCTGTTGGTTATGCCAAACATGCCATTAATAAAGGTATACAGTGCGATATCGATACCGGTATGGCTATTGAGGCCGACATGTTCGGAAACTGTGCAGCAACTCAGGATAAAGCAGAAGGCATGGGTGCTTTTATCGAAAAGAGAAAACCCACCTGGCAAGCTAAATAAGCTTCTTAAAGTTAATTGCTGAGTGATTTGAAAAAATCAAGCCAAATCAAATAGATATAAAATGTCAAAATGGGTAACTCGGTAAGCGATACCGTTGATTACCCATTTTTTATTCGTAATTATATTATTACAGTGCCCTGGCTAATCCTCTATACACTCTTCCTCTTACAGTATCTACAGTAACCAGCATATCGTCCCGTAATAGTTCACAGGCGTTTTGAGCTCCTACGATAACTGGAATATTGGCATTCAAACCCATAATAGCGGCATCTGAAGTCAGACCACCTGCCTCAGCGACCAAGGCCTCTATCTTGTTCAGGTAGGGAACCAGACTGCTGTCAGCGCTTCTGCAGACCACTATATCACCAAGCTGAATTTTAGCCAGGTCTTCAGGATAGTTTACAATTCTCACCCTGCCGCTGGCTGGCTTTTCACCGATTCCCATTCCCTGTACAAGGATATCCCCCACTATATGGACTTTCAACTGATTGGTTCCTCCTGAACGCCCGGAAGGAATCCCAGCAGTCAAGACCAGCAGATCACCATTGTTCACATAGTTATTTTCCAGAGCAAGCTCAATGGAAATATCAAAAAGTTCATCCGTACTGGAAGTCTCAGGTATTAATAGCGTATAAACGCCCCATACCAGAGCCAGTTTTTTCATTATTCTCAGGCTCGGAGTTGCTGCTATTATCATCGCCTGGGGACGGTATTTGGCTATCATTCTGGCAGTATATCCTGTACTGGTTGTGCTGATAATGGCTGAAGCCCCCAGATTCATAGCAGTTGCACAACTGGCATAACTGATGGCATCGGTAACTGAAATATTTCCCTGTAAACGTTTCTTACGCAAAATTTCCCGGTATGGCAGTGATTCTTCAGCCTTTTTAGCGATGCGGGCCATAGTCTCTATTACCTCCCGGGGATACTTGCCTGCTGCCGTCTCACCTGAAAGCATGATAGCATCAGCACCTTCAAATATTGCGTTGGCCACATCAGAAACCTCAGCCCTGGTTGGCCGCGGATTTACGATCATAGAATCGAGCATCTGGGTAGCAATAATTACTATCTTACCGGCCAGATGACATTTTTCTACCATGGTCTTTTGCACCAGGGGAACTTCTTCTGGAGGTATTTCCACCCCCAGATCTCCGCGAGCAACCATCACACCATCTGAGACCTTGATAATAGCCTCAAGATTGTCCACCCCTTCCTGGCTCTCTATCTTGGCAATTATATCAATATCAACATCGCGTTCTTCAAGTATACGTCTTATTTCCAGAACATCTTCAGCAGTCCTGACAAAAGATGCCGCAATGAAATCCACCTCATTGTCAATTCCGAAGTTAATGTCTTCTTTGTCCTTTTCGCTGAGGAATGGCAAATTTACCCTCACCCCAGGCACATTAACCCCCTTTTTTTCTCCCAGTTCGTTTCCGTTTATCACTGTACAAATAATATCTGTTTCCGTGCATTCATCCACATGCAGGTTTATCAGCCCATCTGAGAGCAAAATAGTATTACCGCTCTTTAATTCCGCTGGCATTTTCCTGTAGTTCACATGGACCTCATTTTCATCACCAGCAACATTACGTGTAGTCAAGACAAAACGCTGCCCTGCTTCCAGCTTTACTTTTCCAGCCTTAAGATTGCCGGTCCTGATTTCCGGGCCTTTGGTATCAAGCATAACGGCTACTGTCTTTCCCAGTGAAACTGCAGCTTTCCTGACATTATCTATCCTTTTCTGATGTTCTTCATAGTTGCCATGCGAAAAATTCAGGCGGGCTACGTTCATTCCGTTTTTGATCATCTCCTGGAGGATCCCTGTTTCCTCACTGGCAGGCCCAATTGTACAGATTATTTTTGTCTTTCTCATTAATTCACCTCTCTTTTAGCTTGCGAACTTAAATCGTTCTTAGTCTTACACAGTTAATACTTCCACTGCCGAAAGTCATAAATATACATTTGATTGAATAATCAGAGATAGATCAACACCATTTATTGTGAATAACGCAGACTTGAAATGTTTTAAAATAAAAATAAATACGGAGTATTTCTACTATAATTAAAAATTCAAAATTATAATACTATCTCTTTAAGCAAATATTCACTAATATGCAACCGAATAAGGTTTTTGCGGTGGAATCATACTTATATCGACAGTATACGAGCAAGTTCAAACATCCCCAGTTCTGGAGTTCTTTTGCCATTGATGATTTCCTGCAGCGGTATAGGAAGAATCCTGTCTCCCTGTCTGGCAACCATAACATTCGTTTTTCCTTCAATTATATAATCAATAGCCGCTTTTCCCATATAGGAAGCGAGGATTCTATCTGCAGCTGTCGGGGTGCCTCCTCTCTGCATATGTCCCAGAATACTGACCCTGGTATCACGGCCGCTTTTCTCCTGCAGGATATTTTTTAAATCCAATACCGGGAATACACCCTCGGCAACAATAATAATGCTGTGTAATTTTCCTCTTTCATTGCCTTTTTTGATTTTTTCTATTATTTGTTCAAAATCAGTCTCTATCTCCGGGATCAATATAGCCTCTGCTCCTCCAGCTACACCTGCAGCCAGGGCTATTTCGCCACAATGCCTTCCCATCACCTCAATGATAAAAATCCTGCCGTGACTGGTTGCAGTATCCCGAATACGATTGATTGCCTCCAGAGCTGTGTTTACTGCCGTATCATAACCTATGGATCTGGTATAAACAATATCATTATCGATAGTAGCCGGTATGCCCACTACATTAATACCCAGTTTGGAAAATTCGTAGCCTCCTTTGAGACTGCCATTACCTCCGATTATTACTATGTTGTGAATGTCTGATTTTTCAAGGTTGTCTCTGGCTCTCAGCCTGCCTTCCTCAGTCATAAATGGTAGGGAACGGGAAGTCTGCAAAATAGTACCTCCCCGGTGAATAATATCTGCCACCGAACCCCTTTCCATTTCTCTCAGGCTTCCCTTTATCAGCCCTTCAAAGCCTTGATTTATACCAAATACTTTCATGCCATTGTATATTGCTGCCCTGACTACGGCACGAATAGCTGCATTCATGCCTGATGCATCTCCTCCACTGGTCAAAAGAGCTACTTTTTTCAAGTATTAAACCTCCAATGTTATCAGATCTGAAAAATGGCAGACAGGCTCATCTGATGCTGCGCTCTGGCCAGCAAATTATTTATTGTGCATTCCTTTTGCTGGGAACACTATCACTGTCAATCGAACCGTAGCGATGGAAAATCTCTGCCCTTCCTCTGATTTTCATAGCTGAAGTGTGTTCCGTAAATTGCAAAACCATTACTTCGCCTTTGTCCAGCTTTTCCGTGTGATGAAATTTGGTATCTTTCCCCCGGGTAAGCCCGATAATAGTCACACCATTTTCCAGGGCTTTAACTATAATATAATCTTCTCCGATATAAGGCTGATTCATGCACAACCCCCCTTTGTTAATTAATAATTCGCACTTGATAGAAACTGCGCAACAAGGAAATTTTTTTTGACACAGGCTCGCTACGCTCGCACACGGATTTAACAGATTTACACTGATTTTTTCTTTAATGTTTTTATATTTATTGGATTGATTTCTACAAAGGTGAACTGATGGTTAATAGATTGCTTTTATTTAGATTTCAAGGATAACGGAAGCTATAGCTTCCATTATCCTGAACAAAACATTAATGGAAGCTGAGTATTTTATCAAACTATCAACTATAATTTTTGACGTTCACCAAACTAAAAATATTAAAAAGAATCTGTGTTAATCTGGGTCCGCAGGATCTGTGTGCGAGCATAGCGAGCCCGTGTCAAAAATTCCCCTTAGTGCGCATTCTCTGTCAAATGCGAAATAGATTTATACGCCTTTGTTCAACTTAATTAAACCATACATTGTTCTTACCATAAAGCTGTCCGAGTTCCTCTTTTAATTCAGCACAGGGCTTCACTTTGAATTTTTCGTTCAGAACAATAACCTTTCCTCCGGGAAACCGCAGGAAAACCTCGGCATCTCCGGGATATCTCATTATACGTGCCATTAATCGTTTTCTGTTTTCTTCCATTTCATCAGCAATACGAATATGTAATTCCTTTATTGCCGGGGACAAGGGAATTGCTTTCCTTAATACTATCTTGGGTTCATCATCACGGGTATTAAAAAAGCCCTCGATTAGTACAGGTGTATCGTTCTGGAGTACCTCAATATTTTTTTGGAAAGCAGAGGGGAAAACCATTACCTGCATACGACCGCTCATATCTTCCAGGTAACAGCGGGCATAGCTGTCACCTTTGCGGCTCACCTTTCTGTTTAGGTTTACTATGTTTCCTGCCACCCTGACATATGACTCTTCCTCTTTGGTGCTCAATTCGGCCAATTGATGGGTAGTCAGGCAACTCAATTGTAAACGGTACTCATCAAGGGGATTGGCTGAAACATAAAAGCCCAGTACTTCTTTTTCCCGGTTCAATTTTTCCCGCAAGTCCATTTCACCCTTTAGCCGGGGAACAGGTTCTTCTATCATAGTCTCAGCGTCGCCAAAAAGAGATAGCTGACTGCTGGACTCAGTGTGTTTTATTTGTACGGAGAGGTTAACGCATTCTTCAGCAATAGAAAGAGACTCTTTTCTGCTCAAACCCAATGTATCAAAACAACCAGCCAGGATAAGGTTTTCCAGCATGCGTTTGTTAATCTGCGACAAATCCACCCGGCGGCAAAAATCAAAAAGAGATTTAAATCTTCCTTTTTTGCGTACGGCTACAATACTTTTCACGGCATTCAAGCCCACATTCTTGATAGCACCCAGGCCAAAGCGTATCCCCCCGCCGGCAACGGTAAAATTCTCAAAGCTTTCATTTATATCGGGAGGCAGAATAGATATGCCCAATCTCTGGCATTCTTTTAAATAAAAAACTACCTTTTCCTGATTATCTATTACACTGCTCAAAAATGAACATATATATTCCACAGGATAATGAGCTTTCAGCCAGGCAGTCTGGTATGAAATCATCGCATAGGCTGCTGAATGGCTCTTGTTGAAACCGTAGCCGGCAAAACTCTCCATAATATCAAAGAGTCTTTCAGCCACCTTATTATCGATCTGCCTGGAGGCTGCCCCAGCCACAAATTTATCCCGCTGGGCCATCAGCTCAGCGGCTTTCTTTTTGCCCATGGCCCGGCGCAGGACATCCGCTTCTCCCATGCTAAAGCCTGCCAGCTCGCTGGCCACCCTCATAACCTGCTCCTGGTATAAAACAACTCCATAAGTCTCTTCCAGAATTGCTTCCAGCATGGGATGCAAATACTCAATCTCCTGTCGTCCATGCTTACAGTTGATAAAATCTTCTACCATGCCGCTGCCCAGGGGGCCGGGACGATAAAGGGCTATAATGGCTATCAGGTCCTCAAAGCGGTTGGGCTGCATTTCTCTTAAGATTCTCCGCAGGCCATCACTTTCCAGTTGGAAAACCCCTGTAGTATCACCTGCCGCCAGGAGTTTATAAACCTTTTCATCATCCAGGGAAAGCTTGTTTATATCAATAATTACTCCTCTGGTTTTCTGCAGAATTTCCAGAGCCCGGTCAATTACCGTCAGGGTCCTCAAACCCAGGATATCCATTTTCAAAAGGCCGATATCTTCAACCGTTTCTTTGCTGAACTGGGTTACCACATGTCCTTCCGGCGTTTTCTGTAGAGGAAGCAATGAAGTTAAAGACTCTTTCCCAATGACCACACCTGCAGCATGTATTGAAGCATGTCTGGGCATTCCCTCTATCGCCCTGGCTATCTCAATGATTCTGCGGGCATTGTAATTTCCCTGAAAGGCCTGTATCAGATCCGGTGAAATCTCCAGGGCTCTATCGATACTTACACCGAGTTCAGCCGGAATCATTTTGGCTATTTTGTCTACTTCGCCATAAGAAATATCCAGTGCCCTGCCCACATCCCGGATTGCGGCACGGGCAGCCATCGTTCCAAAAGTGATGATCTGTGCCACCTTGTCCGTTCCGTATTTTTTGATGATGTATTCGATTACCCGATCCCTTTTTTCAAAACAGAAGTCTATGTCTATATCAGGCATACTCACCCTCTCAGGGTTCAGAAAACGTTCAAAAAGCAGATCATATTTCAGCGGATCAATGGCGGTAATGTCCAAAACATAGGAAACCAGGCTCCCGGCAGCCGAACCCCTTCCCGGTCCCACAGGCACACCGTTTTTCCTGGCCCAGTTTACCAGGTCCTGTACAATCAGGAAATAGGCTGCAAAGCCCATATTAATTATAGTCTGCAGTTCATAGTTCATTCTGTGGATTATTTCCGGGGATGGTTCAGGGTACTTTTCATGAAACTTCTCCCATACCAGTTCGCTTAGATAGGATTTTTCATCGTATCCGGCAGGAATATCAAAATAAGGAAGATGAAAATCTCCGAAAGTGAAGTCCACATTACATGCCTGGGCTATTTTGACAGTATTATCGACGGCAACAGGTCTTTCAGCAAAGAGCGCCCGCATTTCCTCTTCACTTTTCATATAGAATTCGCTGCCTGAAAATCTCATTCGCTTTTCATCGCTTACCACTGCTCCGGTCTGTATGCAGAGAAGCACATCGTGGACAGCAGCGTCCTTTTTATGTATATAGTGAATATCATTACTGGCTGCCAGAGGAATGCCGGTCTCGTCACTGATTTTACCCAGAGCCTGATTTACCTCTTTTTCCTCCTTTAATCCATGGTCATGCATCTCCAGATAAAAATTCCCCCGCCCGAACAATTCATCAAAATAACAAGCGGTCTCTAATGCCTCCCGGTATTTCCCCGCAAGTATCAAGCGGGGGATCTCCCCGGCAATACATCCTGATAAAGCTATTAAACCCTCACGGTATTGCTGCAGCAGTTCTCTGTCTACCCTGGGTTTATAATAAAAGCCCTCCAGGAAAGCCCGGCTTACCATCTCCACCAGGTTTTGATACCCCTTTTGGTTCTTACATAATAAAAGCAGGTGGTAGGGATTATCATCCACCCGTGCCTCCTTGTCCAGGCGGCTTCTAGGAGCCACATAGAGCTCACATCCAATAATTGCTTTAATACCCTGTTTCCTGGCTTCTCGATAGAAATCAATAACCCCATAAAGCACTCCATGGTCAGTAATGGCCACTGCAGGCATTTCCAGTTCCACGGCTCGGGCCACCAGATCCCTTATTCGGCAGGCCCCATCCAACAAGCTATATTCAGAATGATTATGTAAATGTACAAATCCCGAACTCATTATTAGTTCTCTCCGATCTTAAATTAAAAGCAGACTATCTTAGGCGTACTGCCTAAACATTACAGGGCTTGCCCCGGTTGTTTTGATTAACTCTTTACAAGTAATATTATAACTCAAAAGAAGAAAGGGTTCTTCTTAAAAGCAAGAACCCTCCACACCGCGAAAGGTGAAAACAACTCCTATGCCGCTCAGTCAAGATTAGCTGTACACCTCTCAATCTCAGCCCATTCCTCTGGTCTTCACTTTTTTCATTTATTATTTGACAAGCTCCTTTTTCTTAACTCTGTTTCTGTTCACGGAGTCGCCTGCTCATTATCCCCCCTACTCTGCCACAAACTGCATTGCTCAATGAGTCCCAGCCTTCTTTTTCAACTTGCTCCCATATTCCAAGTTCCCTGGCTATCTCCATCTTAAGAATATCCTTCTGAGTCAATACTTTTTGTTTTTTTGCTTTTCCCCTGGAAATATTAAACACCTCCACCTTTTGAACTTTTCTTATCTTTCCCGGTAAAGGTGGAGTTTATTATTCTTATAACTCTTCAATAAAAGCAAATAGATCCTGGAGTCTGCCCCGCCAGTCTGCCTGCAGAGTGCTGCCATTGTCGATCAGCATATCTTCTACCAGAAAGGTTTTCATACCGGTTTTTTTAGCCGGCAGATCTTCTCCCACATCATTGCCAACCATAAGGCAATCTTGAGGGTTTTCGCCTATTATACCGGCAATTTCCTCATAATACTGGTGATGTGGTTTACAAAAGTGCATAAGCTCATAAGAAGTAACCAGCTCATAATCAAAACTGCCAACTCCAGCCCAGTCCAGACGTTGTTGCAGTGCAGTAAAAGGAAACACTGCATTGGTAGCAATTACCACCTTCATACCCTTTTTAAAAACCTTTTCCATCATTTCAGGAACACCTGAAAACGGCCGGCATTTTTCTTTTAACTGCGGAAATCCCTCGGCATAGAAGCGATCAAAAAAACCTTCAAATTCCTTCCGGGGATATTCCCATTTGGAGAAAAAATCTTCTTTAAAAACCTCCTCATTCCTAAGCCGGGGGTCCTGATTGGCTATCATCGCCCCTGTAGATTTATATACCTGTCCAACAAGTTTTTCCACATTTGCATAACCGGATAAAGCAGCCATTTCCATCATTTTTTTAAAATAGTGTTTCAGAAAATAATCCATATCTATATCCAGCAATGTCCCATCCAGATCAAATAAAAGCGCTTTAAACATCTCTGTCTCCTTAATCATTCAGATATTGTTTTCTAGTAAGCAGGTATTTTTGCTTCTCTAATCGGCAGGAAAAGCATTTAGTGAAGTCTTTACTATGTCCATGCCGCTGACAAAATAGGCCAGGCGAAGGGTTTCCCTTATTTCTTTTTCCGAAGCACCAGCTTCGCGAGCCTGCTCGGCCACGACTTTTACCCCCTGAAAGGCTCCTTTGCTGGCATCCAGGGCCAGTACTATTAGATATTTGGTTTTCTCATCCAATTCTTCAGGATTCATTGCCTTTTCCACTATTTCTTTTATTAGCGGAAAAAATTCGGGGTCAGATCCCTGATACTTTTGCACAAACCATGGTAAACTGCTCATTTGCTTCCTCCTTCTCTCTACAATATTATAGATAATTATTCCATCAAGATAAAGTTCCATTAGATTCTGACAAGAAAAAAATAAAATAATTTATTAACAAAAAGAAGGAAATCTTGTAAATATATAGAAATAACTCCATTGAAAAATTCTTTTTGGGAGGCTTGAAAAATGTTTTTTACCTTTTTGAATAAAGACCAGTCATCTTATCCCCATATCTCTGTGCTGCTAAACTATGATCCTGATGAATTACTCTTTTACTATTACAACTCTTCTATAATTTTGCACTGGGATATCTATGTGGAATTGATAAATTCGCTGGCAGATGACGATAATAAGCAAGAATCCAGCGGGCTCAGATGGCTTGAGCTTTTTGAGAATGAAATCAGCGCTGCTACGGACCTGAAAAATCTGGCCGCAAATGAATACATTCAGCTTATTGGTCCTTATTATTACATGCCCGGAAATGTGAGATTCTATTTCTCCAAGGAAAATAACGACCCTTCGAGATGCTTGACTTTTGAAGACATTAATACAATGAATAGTTTATCATTCATGCCAGAAATGGACAAAGAACTGCAGGCTTATTATAAAAGTCGGAAAAATGTCAAGAAAAATGCCAAGAATAAAGAAGAACTGTTGAAAGACATAAATATGTGCCTGAAAGCTTTATGGGAAATCGAGCACCTGAACAAGCACATTAATTATGTAAATAAAGTACTGGAACAACGCTGTGCTCTGGTGGAGAAAAAAGAATTTTCAATAGTTGCTCCGGATAATCTTCCTCTTAAACCGGAAAATTCAGAGGATTCGATTCAAAACAGAGATAATTTGATTCCTTTCAGTTTTTTTAAAAACATGCATAATCAATATGCGGAGGTCAAGAAAAATTTCAATCATGAAAGAAAAATCTATTTGATAAAATATCGTGAATATGAAAAAGCCTGTGAACGATACAAAGAGGCTTTGGAAAACTGTAATGGAATTCAACAAACGCTAATGGAAATGTGTTTCAGGGATATTGATATCTTTGGCAGCAAACTTAAGGGAGCTCAAAAAATACTGGAAAAATACAATAAAATCATCTTGAAATCGTTTGTTCATGCCGATTATCAGGATATAGAAACCTTGAATATTTTCAGATACTATCTGGAAACCGGACGGGCTCAAGACATTCAAGCCTGCATGAATCTTTATGAAGAAGAACGCCACTGGATTGACATAAAAGCCAGCCAGGAAAGAATTGAAAATACTATCTACTTCCTCCAAAATGAAAACAGTGATTCTCGTTTTGCTGACAAACATATAAATCATTTGTTAAAGCATGTTAATGATAAACCAGCAGCATTGCTGAAGATATAACAGTGGGAAGTGCGGAGCAAAGCATCAAGATGCTTTTAATCTCGGTATTCCTGAGTTTTATTATGAAGGAAAAACCTGTAAAGGACCATGCCGGCCAGGAAGCCGCCTATATGAGCCCAAAAAGCTATTTGCCCGCAACTGTCAGTTGCAAAAATATTGGCTGCGCCACACCAGAGCTGTGACATAGCCCAAAATCCCAGATAAATCCAAGCAGGCAGGTTAAACAGAAAGAAGGGGGGAATAAAGGTAAGAACTCTGGCACGCCTGAACATTAAAAAATAAGCCCCCATTACACCTGCAACAGCACCGGAAGCCCCGACAACAGGCATAGTTGAAGTAGGATTCATCAGGTAGTGAGCCAGTCCTGCAAGCAATCCACAGATCAGATAGAATAAAAGAAATCTGCTTTTACCCATCTGATCTTCAACATTATCTCCAAACAACCATAATATCCACATATTACCTATTACATGCATCCAACTGCCATGAAAAAACATATAAGTCAGAAATGGGTAATATTCGAGAAACTCAGTATTGTAAGCAGTATAATAGGCCGGTACTATCCCCCAAACATACATTAACTGTTCAAGCAGGAATACATCCAGTGAATTTTCCCAGAAAAATATACCCAAATTTATCACAATAAGAAATACCGTTATCAAGGGAAAAGTATTACTGGGTGTACTATCCCGGAGTGGAATCATATGTTTTTCCTCCGTTGTTCTTTAGCAAGCATCGGCCCGCAGGAAGGCAGCAATTCTAGGCGTGTTTTATACTGCCCAAGCCCTTTACCTCGGTAATTAGTATTAGATTTATAGCTTTATAAGATGCAGAACGTATATATTCCAATTCATTTGCATTGTCTATGTATACCGGCTTGCTTTTCAAAGGGTGAATATGCAGGTTTCTTAGCTGATGAATTATAAGTAAAAGCCCCACCAATAAATACACTTGTTCATTACTCTCCCTGGCTCTGGCAAAGTTCAAAAACAAACCCCAGGCAGCCTGATTGAGATCATCAGGCTTTTGTTTTATATAGGGATTATTACAAAAAGCCAGGAAAGCCTTGGGGAAAGTGTTTTCCAGGTATTGCAGCAGTTTGGGATTTTCTTCGGATATTAATTGTTGTATACGTTCAAAATACTTATTGTATTCGCCGGACATGATCTGGCTTTTTATTAACCTCCGCGTACTTATCCCTTCATCGCTCAGCCTCATAGTCTTGTTTAAAAGAATTTCCAACGGACGTACATATTGCAGTAACGGATATACTCCATCCTTAATAATATTCGATAATTTATCTCCTTTATACAACTGATAGGCCAGCTCAGCATCAAGTAAAGAGTCGTAAACCGGCTTTTGAGGCTCTCCCAAAGCCTTAGCGGCTTCAGGTATTTCTTCATTGAGCAAGCCGAGTATAAATTCCTTGACATCTTCACCAATGCTTTCATTAACCTTGTCCCTGACAATCAGAAGGTTTTCCTGTATTTCCTGCCAGCGTTTCTCCACCAAAATATCATGCCAGGCAAGAGTAACCATGAGTTCTTTGCCTCTCTCCTGCAATCTGTCTGCCAGTTCATAAGCTTCATCCAGACGCTTCAAAAGAGCAGCGGGTTCTTCCTGGCAATCGTTTAGCAATCTCTCTATTAAGTCCTGTATTTCCTTAAAAGTATTTGTAAATTGCAGCGCATTATTCTGCATCTTCCCAACCACGTCTGCAGAAAACTCTTCCATTTCCTTTATTATTTTTTCCTGAAAGCCAAGCATACGTGCTTCAAGTGATTTTTCGATAGTTGCTGCCAACTGCTGCCCAAGCTTGTCAATATCAAAATAGCTGGCAATATCGATATCTTCTTCCTGCTTTTTGGCCTGGGTAACCAAGACCTTATATATATAGTCGTAATAAATCTCCTGTTCGCTCTCAATCTCTTCTTTTAATTTATTTACCTGCTGAGAAAAAGATGCTTCCAATTTAAAAAAATCATTTTCTCTGGAATTCTTGATGTTAATTATCCTGAATTTCATTGCATCCAGATTTTCGTTGATCTGTCTCAGCAATTTGGCCCTTTCATCACTGAAAGACGCAAAATTTTCCACAACAGATGTAATTTCGCTGACACCTTCTTCTACCGCATTGACAAAGCTCCCGAAACCTTCCCATAACCAGGATAAACCTGAAGAAAAATCCTGTTGTACGCTGGCCAGCAATGATCCGGATATTCTATTTATTTCTTTATCGAACATATGGCTGCCCAGTACCCTGAGCTCACCCATTACTCCCGAAATATTTTCCTGGAGTTCTTCAGAAATTTCTTCCTCCGAATGAGACTGAGAAGCTTTCAAGAATTTAATTCCTCCAACACCCAAAAAAGCTATCAGGATAATAGATAAAATTGTTGGAAACGTAAGGCTTCTTACAAAAGAAAAAAAAGTCACAAAATTGAGTAAGGCAAGCAACCATAATAATATCCACAAGTTGTTATTTGCCGCAATGCTATTTTTTAACCTTTCAAAATGAATAATGATAACCATCACCCTTCGGAACATTCCCACTTTTTTCTCTTCTTATAATATCGTTAGAATAATAAAAAACTTGAAAAAATAAGCTTTCCAAAAATACTCTGATTAAGGTTTGATGCAATGATGCATTAAAATTAGTCATAATCCAGGATATCTGTTTATAAGATACTGATTATTTTCTACAGAATAAACCTCTAATTCCTTAATAGCCCAATTTTTTGTTTTATTTCAATATTACCTGTATATATATTCTGCTGATAAATAGAGTTAAGGCATCCAGCAATTAATGCATATGCGCATTAATTTATTGCACATTTGCATTAACCCTTTAAAACAATTGCTTGTTTTCCTCAGCTAATAATTGCTCGCCTTACTGTAATCCCAAATTACCAGCATTATTGCTTTCAGATTATATCGCAAATTTGGCATGTTTTTTGCTTCTCTACAATTAAGCAGGATAATCATACTCGTATTTCCTTTTTCCTGGAAATGAAATGCAAGTATGACGATAGACAAAGAATACAAACAATACTGGAAAGGAGTGAATTTAAAAACAAAAATTTCTTATCAAGAGCAAATCGATCTTCCTTCAAATTAGAACACTTGAGAATAATTTCTACTTTTTATTAAATAACAATTTATAGCAATAATTAGTATTTGCCAGCATAGATATGTTTAAGTATGCCGGCAATAATTGGATGGTTCAGGAATTTATAATTCTGACTATTCTTAGAAAGGAGCTAGATAAAAAAATGGCAAAAGAAGTCGTATTAGCAGGGCTGTGTCGTACTCCGATAGGTACCTTTGGAGGGGCGCTGAAAGACGTAACGACGGTGGAACTGGGTAGAATCGCAATGGTAGAGGCTATGCAAAGAGCAGGAGTAAAGCCGGAGCAGATTGACGAAGT
>Ga0334888_1000387_pt1 | contig 71905 bp, 65 predicted proteins | sample GraSluR1_MG_FD_207227 | JGI IMG/M metagenome (GOLD analysis project Ga0334888, IMG submission 207227) | Sludge microbial communities from methane-producing bioreactor in Wageningen University, Netherlands - Granular Sludge_3_08-R1 | ecosystem: Engineered > Bioreactor > Anaerobic > Unclassified ... | reverse complement strand
AGAACGTTGAGACCATCATTCAGACTCAGGCCGGCCTTGCTGGAAACAAGCTGGTCGAGAAGGAGTCTGGAAGCGGAAACGTCATCACCGAGAGGACCGAGATCGAGGCCGAGAGGGACCCCTTCGGACCCAGTTGCGACAGTAAAGACTGCTGCGTAGACTACATCAACTTCACGAAGGAAGCCGAGTTTGAGTACATGCCTGTCAGCTACCAGACCGGCACCTACGACCAGAAGTGGATCGAGAAGCTCTGCGTCCAGAACTACTACATCGGAGCTGTAGTCGTCGAGATGTACACCCACGCCGAGCACCTCCAGAAGAACACCGAGGTCAAGACCAGAAGGGACTGCGAAGAGTGGACCGACTGTGGGGATAACGACGATTCCTGCCTTGGCTGCGGCAACTGCACCGGCGCCCTTGAGGCGAACTTCAACTCCAACGTCATCGGTGTCGCCCACATCGGCTGGCTCTCCAAGGACGTCAGCACCAACTGCAAGGGCAGGCACTATGAGTGGGGCCGATCCGTTGAGGACCTGACCGGTGTCTTCTCCATCGAGAAGTTCATCCAGCTCTGGGGCAACGGAACCTGCGGCGAAGTCCAGGTCGACTGGCTACCCTGCATCTGAGGGCGGAAGTTCCCGCTTCCTTTTTTTATTTTTTATCTATTGTCCCAAACGAGTTTTATATAAGGTTGTCCTATTTTAGTGGCTTTCTGCCCGCCTCCAGCTCCATCGACTATACCCCGCATGATCGACGGAAGCCCCATCGACGGAGAGCCACCTCCAACCCTGAAAGGCCTCAGGGATGGCCATGGATCGAGGAGATGGACCGGGGTCCAGAGAGGGGCTCGATAGATTTATATGCGATCAACCTGAAGAGGTGGATGTGCCTGACCGAAAGAACTTTGACACGATTGAAGCTATCGGAGCAGGCTGGAAGCTCCAAGGGGGGGTGGTGCAGCTTCTGCTGGAGTATCCCAGCTTGGCGGGACGCGGACGTCCGTCTTTTAGGTCGGCAGTGAAGGCCGTCCGGCCGAGCGAAAACTCTGAGGAGCGAAGTTGTCCACCATCAGAAGGCTGCCTTTGCGGCTGGCGGTGGTGGCGGACGAATGAGGGTATAGAATAGAGAACGGAGGTGGGAACTGAATGAAGAGAGAATTGGCTATTTTACTAGTCATCGGAATCGCCCTGGTGGGCATGGCTGGCGCTGCAAACTACATGTACGAGAAGGCCAACATCAAGGGCGTCGGCTACAAGAACGTTGAGACCATCATTCAGACTCAGGCCGGCCTTGCTGGAAACAAGCTGGTCGAGAAGGAGTCTGGAAGCGGAAACGTCATCACCGAGAGGACCGAGATCGAGGCCGAGAGGGACCCCTTCGGGCCCAAGTGTCATGAGCTGGAGTGCTGCGTAGACTACATCAACTTCACGAAGGAGGCCGAGTTTGAGTACATGCCTGTCAGCTACCAGACCGGCACCTACGACCAGAAGTGGATCGAGAAGCTCTGCGTCCAGAACTACTACATCGGAGCCGTTGTGGTCGAGATGTACACCCACGCTGAGCACCTCCAGAAGAACACCGAGGTCAAGACCAGAAGGGACTGCGAAGAGTGGACCGACTGTGACGACACCTGCGTCGGCTGCGGCAACTGCACTGGCGCCCTTGAGGCGAACTTCAACTCCAACGTCATCGGTGTCGCCCACATCGGCTGGCTCTCCAAGGACGTCAGCACCAACTGCAAGGGCAGGCACTATGAGTGGGGCCGATCCGTTGAGGACCTGACCGGTGTCTTCTCCATCGAGAAGTTCATCCAGCTCTGGGGCAACGGAACCTGCGGCGAAGTCCAGGTCGACTGGCTACCCTGCATCTGAGCGGGATCTCGGGATTCGGATGCTTTGCGCATCTGAATCAACCCTACTTTTTTTATCACCAATTCCTTCAGGGCGCCTTTGGACCAAAACACTGAAATATCAGCCCTACATTAAATAGACAAGTAGTCTGTCTCACCCATGAAAGGGAGACAAACGATTCGAATTCAGAACAGGAAGGGGGTGCAAGTAAAATGAAGGGAGTATTAGCACTACTTGTAGCTCTTGCATTGGCGTGTAGCTTAGCTGTAGCCAACCCGCCATTGAAGGAGCCCATTCAGTACGAGCAGTTTTGTGAGAACGCGCTGGTCAGCGGGACCGGCTATATCGACGTGGCGACCTCTATCGTCGATAAGAAGATCGCCCTCGAGTACTACGACATGATGTCCGGTGACGGCACTCTGGAGATGGACTCCACCCATGTCTACTCGCAGGAGCCGGACAAGTTGTTGAGGCCGGTGCCCAACTACAACTATGATACCTGCGCCAACAACTCTACGACGGACGCGAAGTTGAACTTCTTCGAGAACACCAAGCTCACCTTCGCGATCAAGAACGCGCCTCTCCAGGGCGGGAAGTTCATAAACTCCAAGGCGTTCTACGGCGGCATAGGTGCGAACATCCAGGAGATGTTCAGCGTCAACGAGATGGAGAAGGACCAGACCGTCTTCTTCGGCTCGACCAAGAACTCGACGATCGAGCACACCGTAGGCCTCCAGACCCTCAACAGCTTCAACGGTACCTGGGGAACCGACGCCAGCATGCACAAGATCTTCTACAAGGACATAAAGAGCCACGAGCTATTCAGCGGTGACTTCGAGGTCCAGAAGGAGATCAAGTTCCACGAGAACCCAGTGGCTGAACCGAGACCCTGCCCGTGCGCGGGAGTGGACTGCTGAGGTCAGCAGTCTGCCCTATTTTCTTATTTTTGCGGCGGAGCCGGACCAGATCAGGCGCGGTTATCCCCTCGGGGGCGGGCCTTTTCCGTCGTGCAAGTTTGAGATTAACGGCCTTTGTCGCAAGCGAATTCGTCATGGGGGTTAAAGAGTGAAGAAATGGCTGATCGTCCTTCTGCTCCTCGCGATCCAAACAGCCCATGCCACCGTTGAAGAGACGAGGCTGGGCCCGGAATCGGAGTGGGATTTGGAGGCATCGGAAACAGGGTCTGTCTGGCCCTCAGTTCCGCATATGGTGGGAGAGCTCAGCGTCTCCATCGAGATGTCAGGACCGAAGTCCGGACATGACGTCCACTACGCCACGCCAGGAAAGGCTATGGAATACGTGGTAGCTGTAGAGAACTCAGGATGCTATGAGGTGGAGGCGAAGCTCACCGTGGTCCCCAAGAACTGCAAACCCAGCTGGTTCGGATGGACCGAGGAGACCGTGACGGTCCCGGCGGGAGGGGTGGGGACTGAGACTCTCACCGTCACGCCGGATATGAGCGCACCTCCCGGCGATTACGACTTCCAGATCATGGCCACCGCCTTGAACACCAAGTCGGGGTCTGCGATAGCTGGTTTCAGGCTTCAGAACTACGATTACGTCTCCGAGACCTCCATCAGCGGAACCGGCCAGTTCACGATGAACAAAGACGTCCGGAGCATGAACACCGGCGTGAAGTCGAACAAGGACATATACTTCAGCGGCAGCGTGGACACTCTTATGAAGAACGAGTACCTGGTGGAGAAGGCTAAGGGAGGGAATCCCACCTTCCAGGAGTGCGATGCGGTGGACAACTACGTGGCCCAGAACTCTGGCGACACCCTGATGGGGACCGAGACCGTCAGGAGCTCCCTCGTCTTCGGCGGCGTGGGTGCCAGGGTCCACGAGAGCTACAACCTCCAGGAGATGGAGTACGAGCTCCAACAGATAGACCTCCACCACACCGGCCTCAACCGCCGGGCGGAGTTCCAGACCGCGGACAACTTCACCGGATACATGGCCATCGACGCCAGGCAGACGATACCCGGTCAGAGGAGCACCCGAGAGAGAGAAGAGTTCCTGGGGACCTTCGAGATCCAGAGAAGGCTGATCTTCAAAGAGACTCCGACCCCATCCTTCGGATGCTTTGACGGCTCATGCTTCAACTTCGCCAAACCCTCGATCTGAGCATGGGCCATTTTTTTTATTTAATTTAGAAAATTAGCGCCGAGGGAGGGAATTAATCGCCATTTTACCCGTAAAACTGCCTACGAAATGATTGTGGACTCGCCTTCGCTAAAGAACGCTTTCGCTGCGAGGGCATGATATAGGCAACCTGAAAATCTCTCCTGTTGATCATTTCCGGTCCTTCGCCTCGCCCTCCAGAATCGAAAGCCTCCGCTCGATGTCCGAGAGCTTCTCCAGCTCGAAGGCCTTCAGCCAGACCCCCAACAACTGAGCGATCCGGCCCGAATACTCGAGTTCCAGCCCCTCTTGGAACGCCTTCGACGTGATCCGCTGGCAGACCCGGCGCACGTCCTCAGGCTGCCGTAGGGTCACCCCACGGGTGCGTTTAGCCTTATTATTCTCTGTCATTTATGATACTAGGGATATCGCTTTCACGGTCTACCCCTCGCCCTCCGTCCCCGTCGCCCTCGTCCTCCGCCGCCCCAGTCAGGAGCTCGATCTCCTCGTCAAAGGTCGGTATCCCGGCGTACGCCGAGACGACCCGGTCGAGGGTTTCGAGCTCTTCCATGGTCAGATCTTTTATCATGGCGTCCCAGGCCAGGCCCCGCGGCCCCCGGGCGGCGGCCAGTTTTTTCTCTATCTTGGCGTTGAGCCGATCGAGATCTTCGCGCTCTTCGGGGGTCATCTCCTCGAGAAGGGCGTCATACCGCGCTTGCCCTGCCTCGATCTCGGCCGCGGTCATGGTCCCCTCCCGTCCCGCCGCCGTCTTCGCCTCGATCCGGCTGAGCCGGCGGTCGATCCCGCCAGACTTCATCCCCCAGCTCCCCCCCTCCAGCCGGGCCCGGCCTCGTCGGACCTCATCATGCAGTAGAGCAGCCGCACTTCGTCGCCGGGCCTCGCCAGCTCGCCGCCGGGGAGCCTCGTTATCCCTGTCCCCCGTTCCATCGCCGCCAGCCCGCGGCCCAAGCCGTCGTGTCTCATCGTCGTCTGCCTCCTATCCTTTGTCCCCTTTAGGGCAAACATCTTGTCGAACTTTCCTTATCGTCCAGCTCGTCGAGACCGTCCGGACGCACTCTCTGCAAAGCGTCCCCACCCCCACGACCGTCCAGCCGCCGTCGCCGAGACGACGGCCGCACCTGGCGCACCTCCGCCCCCGGTGGTGGAGGGGGAGGGAGCGGCCTTTTTGGCGATGGACGTCCACCAGCTCCTCGGCTTCGGGATAGCCTCGGCTCGAGGGGCCCCGGCCCGGCCCGTCGGAGACGAGATCGGCCCGCCTCAAGCCGTCGCCCCCTCGGAGGCGAGGGGAGGGTTCCAGAGTGGTGCCCCGTTCAACTTCGTCCCCGCCTCGACGTAGCCCGACTCCATCAGCCACCGCCTCACCACGACGAGGGGAAGGGGCTTTCCGAGCCGGGCCCGCGCCATCTCCCAGAGCTTCAGTTCGGGGACGCCCGGCCAGTTGACGAGGATCGCCGCCGCCACGGCCTCCAGGACCTCGGCCTCCTCGGCGGCGGGGGGCCGGCCGTCGCCCTCGTCGGCCTTTTTTGTCATGGATCGATCCGCCTCCGTTTTTGGCCGTGAATATTCACGGGCCGCGCCGTCTCCGCCATCCTCACTGGAGACCTTCGGCCCGGGGGTCGTGAACTTCGCCAGTTGGGCGGCCTCTCGCCGTTCGGCCTCCGCCAGGTTCTCGGAGATCGGGACGTGCTCTCCGTCCACTTCCTCCTCCAGCTCCTCTTCGGCTCGTTCTACTCGTTCCCGCTCTGAGAACGACCTGAGAACGACCTTGTTTTTTTCAAAATCGGTATCCTCCGACGGTGGAGAACGAGTAGAACGAGGAGAACGACCTTGTTCAATCTCCCCCGTTAGGTCGTTCTCAGCCCCCCCTACTCCCCCGTATCTCTTTTCTATAAGAGAGAATATAGAATAACTCGTTCTAGTCGTTCTAATATCTATACTGCTATCGTTTTTAAGGTCGTTCTCAGGTCGTTCTAAGTCGTTCTCAGTCGTTCCCTTGAAATCCTCCCTTATCCTGGAGATGAACTCGTCAAAAGCAGTCTGGTTAAACCTCAGCCCCCGGAACCCCCGAACGTTTATTCCCTCAACTGTGATCTTCTCGGAGGTCCGGCCGTTAGCCTTTCCAAGTATCATAGAAAACTTCTGCCTCGTCACCGTCGCCCCCACGGTATACCGGGCATATTCCTCAAATCGGTCAAAAAGAAGCCCGGCCGGTTCCTGGTAGAGGCCCCTGTGGTCCGGATAGAACTCGACGAACTGATCTATGAAATCTCGGACACTGAAAGATTGCTTGTTGTAGGCTACGGTGTCGTTTTCACGCCGCGTTATCTGGAAGTTCTCACAAACCGCCCGCGCCCGCTCGATAAGCAGGTTTAGGACGCCGCTCTTCTCCTCCTCGGATGCAAGTTTCTCGCCGAGCCGCCGGTCTGCCTTCTTCTGGAGGGGGTCGTTCTCGTTCGGGTTATCTACGAACTTGAACGGCATGTTCACCGCCACGAACCGACGTTGCCAGCCCGCCGAGTTATCCTCGATAGCGGGCATGCCGTTGGTATCGTACATGAGTTGAGTAAACGGCCGGAACCTCGCCCGTTCGTGCACGTTCTTGATATCGGCCGATATCCAGTCGCCGCCCGATATCCGTTTCATCATTTCGGTTTGGACGTCGGTCGGGTTTTGTTCGGTCCCGATGCAGAACCGGGCTCGCATCAGAAACGATACAGCAAACCGGCTTTTGCTCAGCTCCTCCAACCCGATAGCCTCACCCGCCCCGACTCCGAAGAGGTCCAGCATGAACTTCGCGTAAACCTTCTTACCGTTGGAACCATGGCCCAACAGGAATAGGATATATTCGATCTCCATAGCGATAGCACACGCCGCCAGATGATCGCAAAGGGTCAACCTGTCGGTATCGTTCCCGCAAGAACCTTTTAAAAATTCAATGAACACCGGGCACCGGGCCGATGGGTCGTAGGCGGCGTTGATCGGCATTGAAATTAGGTCGTCGGGACTCGTCTTCCTCGCCTCGCCGGTCCGGAGGTCGATAGTAAACCCGTTCTTTGTGGCGATCAGGTAGGGGCTCGCAACGTCGAAATCTACTCGATCCCATCCGAGTTTTACCCTCAGCCGGCGGAGAACTTCGTTCACCTGGTAGCCGTTGGAGTATTCGTCCCCCAGGTCATCGCAGAGCCCCGCTAGGAGTCGGTCCCCGTCGGGCCTCCAAATACCTAGATCGCACCACCAGATAGTTTTAGGGTCCCATGAAGCCATTTTGAGCGGGATCTCTCGCCGGAACGCCGCCGCCGCCTTCGCTGGTGAGAACTTCCATCCTGTGGCGGTGGCTTTCAAAACGTCATCAGAGGAGAGCGGGAACAGGTCACCGGCCGTCTCTCTCGCCTTCATCGGAGGTATGCGTTTTGAGCTCTCCCCCCCACCCCGGCCGTCGTCGGGGATCAGCCCCTTCTCCTCGCAGGCCTTGATGACCGCCTGGAAGACGGTGGCGTCCCTCAGGGCGTCGTGACCTCGGCAATTAATCAGTCCCTCAAAGAGAGCCACCAGGGAGGCGGCATCCCCGCCGCTTGGATCGTGGTGTTTGCAATGCCAAACCCCTTTTTTGACATCGACCGCCAGCGCCGTTTTGCTCTTCGACGCTTCGCCGGGAATATCGCCCTTCAAGGTGTCCCCGCTCGTCGTCGTCGGGCTCCACCCGTAGGCGGTGAGAACCCGCCGGATATCCCCGATCCGCTCCGAGAGGGAGGGGCCGTCTCCCCGTCGCCCCCGTCGGGCTTTCCTGGCGATCTCCTCCAGGTCATCCCGTCTCCCCGCCGGATCTTCCAGGCCCGCCGCCTCGTCGAAGGTCGGGGTTTTGGTGGGGTCCTCGGAGAACGCCAGGCCCCGGAGGATCGCCCGGAGGTCATCGACGGTGATCTCGGTGAGGGAGGAGGAATCGATGATCTCCCTCCGGCCCCCACTCCAGTGGGGCGCCCCCGGCCCCGTGATATGCCCCCGCCCCGCGCATATCTGGCCCAGCTCCATCCTCTTCAATTCGCCGTCCTTCTCCGTCGCCTTAGTCGGATGGTAAAAATGAAACGTTTTTGGGAGCCCCGGACAAACGTAATAGAGATGTAGGCTTTCGGTCTTGTGGGGGGCCCGGTCGGCCAGAGTCGGAGGGAGGCGGGCCATGATCCCCAACGCCTCCAGCTCCCCGGAGTCGTCGGCATCGAAGCCGATAAGGTCCCCGTAGGTCCCCACCAGCCCGAACCCTCCACCCGCCGCCAGGTGCTCCAGGAGTGAGGGGTCGTCCTCAGCAAGAGCCCCCGCGTCGTAGAAATCCCTATCAAGGGGGGCCTTTCCGGTGGCGCTGTCGCCTATGACCGGCCGCCTCAGCCTGGTAAATCGGAGCCCCCGGCCTTCGAGCTGATCCGGGATCGCCGCCTGGGGGGAGGTCATAGCTCCCCCCTCGGCCTCTTCGTCGGCCTCGCCAGATCTCGGTCCAGCCGTTGGCCGATCTCGCCCTCTCGGTCCTCGAAGTCGTCCGGGTCGACCTGCCGCTCCTCCCGCCTCCTATCGTCTCGGTACATCCTCGAAAACTCGCAACCTATATGGACGATCACGGTCATCGACTCGCAAGATTCCGACCCGACGGCCGATCAACGAGCGCATAACGTCCTCCATTTCAGGGGGCAGCACCACGACGATCGGACCGATCTTCGCCAGGAGGCTGTCTCCTTCCGAGTCCAGCCCGTGTTCGACGCCGACCGCTTCTTCCCACGGATGAAGTATACGGGGCATCTGCATTCAAACTTCCTCCAATTTTACTCCATCTTCTGCCCAAGCTCGCCGGATATACCCTCGGATGATCTCGGCCACAGGGCACTGTTTCTGTCGGGATATACGATCGAGCGTCGCCTTATCTTCTTCCGTCAAAAGAAGAGGCTGATACGCAGTATAGCGCCGGGTCCTTGTCACAAACGTACATGTGTGCTATGTGATATTTAAGTGTTCCTAATGTATGTTTTTGGTGTCATATTATTTCAAAGGGTTTAAATACCATTTGAAACAAATACCAGTAGGGTGGAGTTTCACGCAGAAGATCAAAAATTATATGGCCATCACTTACGAAAATCAAGTAGATCGCGATGTCGTTAAGTTCCTCTTCCTCGCGACCTATAGGCGGCCCGTTACAGCTGCTGAGATTACCGAGGCGCTCTCCGAAGTTCACGCCGCCACTACTGTGAATTACCATCTGCAGAAGCTAGTCAAAGATGGGACGATCGATAAGAGGAAGCGTAACCAAGTTGGTCTTAAGGGCCGCGCGCCATATGAATACTATCTGAGCGAGCTTGCTCGATCTCAAATCGATGACGAGGCCGGTATCGGGATGGAGCGGGCGATAGGCGAGTTCAATACTAAGGCATCGATGCTGAATAGGGGCGAGATACTCTACTGCCAAGGCAAGTATGACGAAGCCATCCAGTTCTACGATGCGATCCTCCAGATGGACCCCAAGTTTCATTCTGCCTGGGAAAAGAAAGGCGCGGCCCTCGAAAAGTTGGGTCGCCGCCCCGAGGCAGAAGACGCTTTAAGGAGGGCCAGAGAGCTATACCGCCTCAGGTTTCAAGAGGTTGAACAAGTATAAACTGGACCCAGGAGCGTTGTAACACTTTGCCTCGCGTTATATATTCGTAGACGACGATATAATTAGGATCTATGAAATATGCCGTGGCCTCGCTCAAACCTTCCCCGTATCCTGTATCTAAGAGTCTATTCCCATGCCTGCGGTTTACTTTCCCGCTAACAGCTGGATGATCCGAAGTGCAAACATAACTCCAACACGTGGTGATATTCTTTTTCTCAAGGTTTCCCCACACTATGTAATCATAACCTTCAAAATCATCTTTATATAAGGTGTCCCAAATCGATCTTAGAACTATTTCACAGACTTCGAGTTTCGTGTCATTATCAGAATAATTCCCGGGAACCTGTACAACCCAAATATTCATCGGCCACTCGATACTAGTTGGGTTATAAACAGGTTGTGCAGCGTATTTTATGCTAATTTGCATCCCTGAAACTGCCGCGTTCGAGGAGGGGTCTATACTGTAAGAAAATTTCTGATTTTCAGTCGATTCAAATAACCAGGAGGATATAATCGAGTTCGGTAGACGTATTTGACATTCCCCCTTTTCAAGACATACTTGCATTTCGAGGGCAAATACGCTATTACTCTGGGTCGAAGTATTCTCCGGGCTGATTAGGATGGCTTCGTCGTACGCCTGGACCTCGCCAAGAGCTACGGCGGCCATCGATTGTATCACCCCGTCATAATCCTTGTGAGTCTCGATCGGAGGATCGACAGCCTTTGGATCTCCTAGCTTGCTGAGTGCCCCGGCAGCAGTCTTCTTGACAGATTCGTCCTTGTCCCTTGAAGCCATGTAGCTCAGAGCATCGACGGCCTTTGGGTCGCCGATGCTACCAAGAGCCGAAGCTGCCCACCGTCGGACGATCGAATTATCATCCCTGAGAGCAACAATAAGAGGGTCGACAGCCTTTGGATCGCCGATGTTGCCGAGCGCCTCGGCAGCACGCATTCGGACCGCCCAGTCATCGTCCTTGAGAGCAACAATAAGAGGATCGACAGCCTTTGGGTCGCCGATGTTGCCAAGTGCCGAGGCAGCTTCCCATCGGAGCACACTATCATCATCTTTTAGTGCAACAATAAGAGGATCGACAGCCTTTGGATCGCCGATGTTGCCAAGAGCCGAGGCAGCTTCCCATCGGACCACCCTGTCATCATCCTTGAGAGCAACAATAAGAGGATCGACGGCCTTTGGGTCGCCGATGTTGCCAAGAGCCGAAGCCGCCCTCCCCCGGACCACTTCATCCTCGTCATTGAGAGCAACAATAAGAGGATCGAAAGCCTTTGAATCGCCGATGTTACCAAGAGCCGATGCAGCTTCCGCTCGCACCCACTCATCCTCATCCTTGAGCGCCTTGATGAGAGGATCTACCGCATTGAGATCGCCGATCTCTCCGAGAGACCAGGCTGCCCACCCTCTGACCACTTCATCCTCGTCCTTGAGAGCTTCGATCAATGGATCGACCCCCTTGGAGTCTCTGATCTCACCGAGACTAATGGCAGCCTCCTCTCGGTAATCTGGCGTCCCGTACTTGAGATCCAATATGAGATCATCCACTTCGTCCGCCACGGCTGGCATCGACGCCGCCAACATCAACAGGGCCAAAATCGGGCTAATTCTCGTTATCATCCCCTCCTCTGGAGTGGGAGACTGTCATGATCACCAAAAAATGTTTCGTCCTTGGTTATGTGACTTTAATCTATCTGAATAGCGGGACGCTACATATAACTGAAGTGGCTAGAGAAACCCCTCAGCCTGAGCCTTTTGCTTTGTTGCACTCAGCATGGCCACCGCTTCTAGCCTCACTTCTATCTTTCGGCTTCGGGGATCTCCTCCAGTTTTCGTGGCAGCCATCTAGCTCGTCGAACCTACGCTTTCGCTCCTGCGATCTTTTCGACGCTTGGGGTTTAGTTGATGATATTCTGCCTTGCCATCCCCCCGCGCGCCTATCCAAGAACGAATATCTGGAGACGGCTAGCACTACTTCATTCAAGATGTGGATCAGTTTTTCCCGCTCAAAATATACTCCCGCGTGTAAGGCTTCAGCATTTCGCAAACGGGACGAATTCTTGGGTTCTGATTACTCGTTTTCTTGAAAGGACCCCAAAGATTCTATATGCTCCATCTTTTGACGAAATGCGTACATATTCAAATACATCGGAGGGAAATTGCGGTTTCGTTGTTTATTTACGAGTTTGAAACCTTCTCGTTCATAGAACCAGATCGAATCTTTTTTTGAATCTACTGTTATATATCTGCATCCTATCCGTTGGGATATTTGATAAACCAAACCGATACTCCACTTTAGCATGTGGGGGCCGATCCCTTGTCCCTCACAATCCTTATCTACAGCCAATCTTCCTATTTTTATTGCTGGATATTTTTCATATTCGTAATCTTCTATGCCGTCTTTCTTGATCATCAACTTTGCTTCTATTGTGTCCCCTATTAAAGTAATAAATCCTACAAGGCGTTCTTTATAGAAGCACAAGTAGGTTCTACTTATCATACTGTTTTGACCACCTAGCGCGTCATTCTTTAGAAAATCGTTCAACTCATCGCTAACAGAATTAAAAGAGTTTAGATCATGCCTCTTATTTAAGGCACAAAGCCGCAGCTCCTCAGAAGGGATTTTTTTCATCAATAGACCGGATTTGCTTTGTAGATTCGCAGGGCTTCCCTAAACTCGCGAACCTGCTCGTCCGTTACTTTTGGGTTGCGAAAATCCTCCATAAATTCTTCGGCATCCTCACCTTCTAAGACCAAGCCGATCTTTATGGGTTTTGCCATAAGCTTCACCTCGCAGTGCTAATTACCTGCTACCTCCCTACTTATAATACTATCCCGATCTCTTCGATCTTCTTCCTATATCCCCAGTTGCGGTATATGGACGAGGTAGCTTTCGCGAAGCTCCTTCTTATCGATATGATCGTAGATATCTATGGCCTCTTTCCGGGCATCTCCCCTCAGTTCCTGGATGAACTCGCGGGGCATGCCCGCCCGTCGGAGGTGGGTGGTGAACCAGTGGCGGCAACAGTGAGGCGAGAAGTGGTCCTCCATCCGGTCGGACGTGGGATCATGCAGACCAACCTGGATCGCCACCTTTTCGACCATTCGGCTTACTCCGCTTCGCTGTATCCTTTCGCCACGGTTGTTTATGAAGAGGGCCTTTGCACCATCCTTATTTCGCGACTCTCTGACCCTCAGCCACCGCCTCAGTATGAACGAGGTCTCGTTGTCGAAAAATACCGTCCGGTTGGTCCTTTTCGCCGTCGGCTTGAGTCGGATGCTCTGCTCCACCCATTCTATATCGTCGACATCCAGGGCGATGAGTTCTTTCCGCCTTATGCCAGTCTTCGCGAAGAGAGTGATGATCGCCTTATCTCTCGCATCAAGGGTCGAGTTGATGAGACGGGTCATATCCTCCACAGAGATGAGCTGGCGGGTCTGGCCGTCGTCGTTGTCCTTGTAGCGCCTCAAATACCGTTTTCGCACCTGAAGGACGGGGTTCATCTCCAGAAGCCCTTCATAGGCTAGATATTCGCAGAAGCTGGATAGGGTGGTGAAGTTGTTCTCGATCGTCTTCTGATTCAATCCCCGGTCGTATCTCATGAATTCCAGGTAGTCTCTCAATACGTCCTTGTCGGCATCCAGCAGATGCAATCCTCTCTCTTCTAGGTAGTTGTGGAACTTTTGGACGTTATAGACATAGCTCTTGACCGAGAGGGGCGACATGCCTCGAATTGAGCAGTCTCTTTCAAACCTGTCAATTATTCTGTCTGATGGGGGCTCTCTCCTCGCATCTGAGACCGCCACAGAAGATTTTGGGGGGGCCTGAATCATCCTTTCCACCTCCAGCCGCGTGGGGTGGACTCCACCAGCCCGTAAGCCTCCAGGTTATCGAGCTGTGATGAGACAGCCTTTACGAGATCGGCTTCGCGGGGATCGATCCCAAGCTCTTCGAGTATCTTGTAGCTATCGACGACGCTCTTCCTCTTCAGCAGCTCTACGAGTTCTTGGTTATATTCGCGAGCCCCCTCAAACCCGCCCTCCAGGAAGGTTGCGCTTCGGTACCTCTTCAGCTCGGCCTCGTATTTATCGATGACAATGTTCTTGAGCTTGAGGTCATCTCTAAGCTTTCTCACCTCGTCTCTGAGACTTCCCAGCTCCTTTACCATCTCAGCCCGAGGCCTGAACTCCGACTCCTCCAGGAGAGCGTTCTCCACAATCTCGATGACAAACTTCGTAAGGGGGATTCCAGCCTCGGTGGCTAATTTCTCCCAACGCTTTTTGTCCTCGGTGGATGGTAGATAGAGATACACATAACGAGACTTGTCAGGCTTAACCACTTTGCCCACCAAGAAATAAAATAGACGTTCTACTACTTAAGCATTACTAGTAAATGAGCGCCGAGGGAGGGATTCGAACCCTCGAGTCCCGAAGGGACACAGGTTTAGCAAACCTGCGCCATACCAGGCTTGGCTACCTCGACCTGGCCCCATCTTGATCCTCTCGATATTTAAATTCTGCGTCGGGAGCCCTTCCGAAGCCGGGACGGCCCCGATCCGGGCCCTGCCGATTACGGGGCACTCCTATCCCCAACGGAGAGGCGGACCCTCATCCCTCCCTCCGATGATCGGAGGGAGGGGTGGGCTTCTCCCCCTCCTCCCCGCCCCCGACGCACCGGAGGAGGTCTTTGCTTGTGATTATCCCCACGAGAACTCCGCATTCAACCACCGGCAACCTCCTTATTTTGTGCTCCAGCATCATCTCCGCCGCCCTTCTGGTCGTTTCGTTGGGGCCGATGGTCACCAGCGGCGCCGGGGTCATCACCTCCCAGATCACGACATTTCTGGGATCGATCCCCTTGGCGAAGACCTGCCTGAACAAGCCGGAGGTGGTGACTATCCCCACCACCTCCTTGAGGAGACCCCCCTCGACAACCAGGACGCTCCCCTTACTCTCGCGGACCATCATCTGGATCGCCTCAAAGACGGTGGTCTCCACCCCCACCGCGAGGATGGGGTAAGTCATCAGATCTCGGACCTTCATGAGGGCTCCCAACCTGCCATTAAAGCTAAAGTTGTTTTGGGGTTTATATTAAACTTATCAAGGGAAGGGGATCGGATCAGAGGGGGCCTGAGGCCGCAAGGCCGATTTTGCGGGACCGGCGCGGCCGAGGCGGCGCCGCCATCCCCTACGGCGACTCTCCCCGGCAGGGCAAACCAACCGGATCTGGGCGGGAGGGTGGCCCCGCCCCTGACCCGAGCTGCCCTCTACAAACGACCGGCAGGCCAGAGCCGATCCCACCGGACCTCCAGCCCCACGGCTGGCTGGTCGAGGCCAAAGCTCTGCAAGACCTGGGGGTTGAAGATGCCGAAGGACCCGACTCTGGACCCCTCGACCAGGAGGTCGGCCCTCCTGCCCTCCAGGAACGCCCCGTCCCCGGAGGGGACGATCTCGGGGTTCAGGTCAAGCTCCCGGAAGAGGGCGTCGACGACCGACCTCACCTCTGCGAAGTCGGCGCCGCTGTGGATGGAGGCCGCCGCCAGGTCCTGCCTCGTCTTCCCACCATCCAGGACGTCCCCCAGGGCGAAGATCCTCTGGGGGAGGGGATGGTGCTGGTTTATCGCGAAGATCTCGAGGAGGCTCGGCAGGATCGAGGTCCTGACCATGGTGTGAAGCTCGCTTATGGGATGGAGGACTCGGGTGACCGTCCCGTCGTCCTGGAGGCGCCTCATCTTCTCGAAGTTCACCTTCTCGGAGGTCAGGGTGAAAGGCATCGTCTCCAGGTAGCCGAAGCCGACCATGATCTCCCGGAGGTCGGACTTTTGGACCTCCAGAGGGTGGGGCTCGCCGACGGTGACGGTCTTGGGAAGAACCGGCACCAGCCTGTCGTAGCCGTATCCCTTGGCGGCGTCCTCGAAGATGTCCCAGGAGTGCATTATGTCCGCCCTGTAGGGCGGGACGAGGACCTCCAGCTCCCGGCCGAGGGCCCGGGCACCAAACCTCATCCTCTCGAGGGAGGACGCCAGCTCCTCCGCCGAGAGGTCGAAGCCGATGAGGGATCGGGCCTCCTCGACGTCGACCTTCCACCTGGCGGGAGAGAGGTCCGGCAGGACGAGAGACCCCTCGGGCCTCTCCACCCGGACCGCCTCGATCCGACCGCCCCTCTCCGCCAGGGCGCAGACGACGATGTTGAGGGCCTTGTAGACGACGGGATCGGTCCCCGTAACGTCGATGAAGAGGTCCCTGGTGTCGTCTCGGACTCGAGTCAGCTCCCCGTTGATGATCGGCGGGAAGGAGAGCACATTGCCGTTGGCGTCGGTGATGAGGGGGTAGCGGTCGAAACCCTCCAGGATGGAGGCGTAGCTCACCCCCTTGGGGTGGCGCTTTAGGATCTCCTCCATCGAGAGGCTCTCCTCGAAGTCGAGGGGGACGAACTCGAAGGAGGGGTCGGCGGCGAAGTAGGTGAAGGGGGGGACGACCCTAGAGATGTCGTGGACCCCTATCGCCACCTTCCTCCGGTTCCTCCCGAGGCCCCAGTGGAGGTCCTCCTGGAGGTCCATCAGGGACTCTATGGCGGGGTCGCTGAACTCGAGGTCCCTCACCACGGCGCAGCCTATGATGGGCCTCACCTTCTCGACGGAGGGATCGACCCTCAGGGCTATCTCGCCGGGGCAGACCTGATACTCCGGAAGGCCGCTCTTGAGGTCCAAGAAGCCCTGGAGGGCCCTTGCGACCCCCTCGGAGCTGTAGAGGTCGGGCCTGTCGGGGAAGAACTCGACGTCGACGTAATCCTCCGCGTTGCTCTTTCCTATGTCTGCGCCCATCATGGCCATCCGGGCCATGATCTCATCCCTCCTGGCGCCTACCATCTCCTCCAGATCCTCATAGTACAGTCTAACTACCGGCACGATCGATCACATCCTCGCGGAAACGGGAGCGTCCCTCAGCCATCCCACATCCGACTGGTAGAGGAGCCGGAGGTCCTTCAGCCCCAGCCTCAGCATGGCGAGCCTGCCGACGCCGAGCCCCCAGGCGAGGACGGGGTGGTCTATCCCGAAGGGGGCGGTCACCTCCCTCCGAAAGACCCCGGCCCCGCCGAGCTCCACCCAGCCGAGCCCCTCGATGTAGACCTCCGGCTCGACGGAGGGCTCGGTGTAGGGGAAGTAGCCGGGCCGGAACCGGACCTCCTCAAAGCCCATCTTGGCGTAGAACTCCTGGAGGACCCCCAGGAGGTTTGCGAAGGAGAGCCCCTCATCCATGATCACCCCCTCCAGCTGCTCGAACTCCGGGGTGTGGGTCGGGTCTATCGCCTCCCGCCGGTAGACCCGGTCTATCGAGAAGGCCTTCACCGGCGGGTTCGGGTGGTCTGCCAGGTACTTTATGGTCACCGATGTGGTGTGGGTCCGGAGGACCTCCCGGCGGGCGACCTCCGGGTCCCAGCTCCCGCCCCAGCCAGTGGAGCCGACGTCGCCGCCGTGCTCGTGCATCTCCTTGACGCTGGCGTAATCGGGGATCTCGGCCCTGGATTCGAGGTAGAAGGTGTCCTGCATCTCCCGGGCCGGATGGTCCTGGGGCTGGAAGAGGGCGTCGAAGTTCCAGAAGCTCGGCTGGACGATCTCGCCCTTGATCTCGGAAAAGCCCATCTCCAGCATGATCTCCCTCATCCTCGATAGGAGCCGCTGGTAGGGGTGGACCTTGCCGGGGTAGATCCGCTCTGCGGGGAGGGCGACGTCGTAGGGGCGGACCTCGTATCTCGCCCCCTTATAATCGAGATATCTTCCTTCCCAGACTCCGTTCTTTATCATGTCCGGGGTTATCTGAGCGATATAATCCAAGACGCCAGAGGAGGATCTGGAGCTCTCTTCAGCCATCCTGAGGGAGAACCTTCCCTCCTCGGTGATCTCGAAGGACCATGACTTCTGGGCCCTCGACTCCACGAGCCCTCTGCTCTTGAGGAGCTTCAGAGCCTCCTGGTCCAAGGCGGAGCCGCTCGTCTCCCCCTGGAACAAAAGTGCCGCCAGGATCTCCTCGTCCTTTCCAGGGGAGGCATCCCCTACGGGCTTGATCTTGCCAGCCTCGACGGTGGCCCAGCCCTTCTTCTTGAGCCAGCCGATGCCGACCTTGAGGGAAGGGTCTTTGATCTCCGATATGGGGACCCCCTCAGACCCGGCGATCTCGAGGATCCTCCTCTCGGGAAGGCCGATCTCGGCGTACCGAGCCCCCTCCTCGGTGAGGGAGTAGACCTCCTCCACCTTTTTATCGAGGCTGACGAGGCCCCGTTCGGCGAGCCCCTCCGCCGAGGAGATGACCGAGACCTCCTTGACGCCGAGCGTTTCGGCTATTTTATTGGGGTCGGACTCCCCCTCCAATATCTCTTTCAGCACCTGCCTGTCCCTGGGAGACAGGGCGGACAGCTTATCCTCTTCCTTTGGCATGATGATCAACCTTGTGAAATCGTGATCTTCAAGGGTAGGCAGATGCGAGAACCATATATTAAACCTGCCCGCCTCGAACGACGCAGAGGTGAAGATCGGCTGGAAGAGAAGAAATAGTCGTGAATCCATTTCGGGTTAGAATTTGGGTCCGTCTGAGAATGCGGCATTTATCGTATCGAATACTGATTTTACCGGAGAACCCCTCGCGGCGATGTTTCATAATATCAGATGCTGTGAGGTGTTCGAGATGCTCCAACCAGTATCAATATTACGGCCCAAATAGATTTGTTTGCATAATTATTTTATTTATTATCTACCACATGGACTGAGATACTCTCATAGGATGTATTGCACTTGCACCGCTCCGTCGCGCCATTTCTTGTCGCCGTCCATCTCAGCAGCGGCAATATCGCATCTCTTAGATCTATTCCGTCTTGTGTCAGCGAATATTCAACACGCGGTGGTATTTCAGCAAACGATTCCCTTTTGATCAAGCCTTCAGCTTCGAGCTCCTTGAGAGTGTCGGAGAGAGTCTTCGGACTGATTCCAGGCAGCATCTCCATCAATTTTTTGAATCTAGGACGCCCGCAATTACCGATGGCGTTGATGATGAGAAGCGCCCATTTCTTGCTGATGACATCTATGATGCCTTTGAGAGGGCAGAGGCAGATCTTTTCGCATTCGTGGTGCATAGTTTACTTTCCCCATGGATAGTGACTATTAAACTATAAACTTGATAGCTTAAATACTTTCCATTGGATAGTAGGTTGATGGAGGTGATATGAGTATGTTTGATAGATGTACGTGTGGAGATGAAAGGAAAGAGAATCGACACGGAAATATCTTCCATGGCTGTCACTGCAGCTGCCATGGTGGACGGCAATTCTTCAGCAAGAAAGAAAGAAAGGATATGCTAGAAAAGTATAGGGAATCACTGAAAAATGAGCTGGAAGGCGTTGAAGAAGCGTTAGGAGCGCTCCAGTAAAGTCAAACTGGCGGTGGCGCCTACCCGCAAGCAAGCTGCGGAGCATGCAAGGCGCCGCCGTATTAGTGTTTTGATACATAGGTCGTATCCCCATCACCTTGAACTATTCCACTTCATAAAATTATCATTGGACGCCGCAGATCCTTAGGGTATTCGATAAAAATAAATGAACGAAGAGATAGCTCAAGGAGAGGTATAGCTCTCCAGCTCCTCCAGAGCCTCCAGGACCCCCTGGACTGACATCTCCATGAACCGCTTCCCCTTCTCCCTGGTGGCCCTGGAGGGGTCGCCCATCACTCCGTTTCCCATCAGATGCCTCACGTCCCTCATGATCAGGTACCTCGGCCTGGTGGGGAAGTGCTTTTCGGGGAGCCCCTTCACCAGGTCCTCCCGGATGACCAACATCCTCGAGGTCTCGATCTCCCCGGCGTGGCCGTCTCCAGGGGTCTCGACCCCGGAGGGATCGATCAGGTCGAAGTCGGATACCAGGCTCACCCGGATATCCATCGCCGCGACGGCCCCCTCGGCCGCCTCCTTGAGGGCGGAGAGGTGCTGGCCACCGGCGTGGCCCGTCAGGATCAGGACCCGCTCAAACCCCGAATCGCGAAAGGCGGAGAGGAGGTCAGATACGAGGGACCTGAGAGAGCCAGGGCTGATGGAGATCGTCCCCGGAAAGCCCCGGGTCGACCTGCATACCCCGTAGTGGACGGGAGGGGCGACGAAGACTGGCCTTCGGCGGGAGACCTCCTTTGCCACCTCCAGGGCCTGGATCGTATCGGTGAAGGTGGGGAGGTGGGGGCCGTGCTCCTCCGTCGCCCCCACCGGGAGGATCACGGTCCGGGTCTTCCCAAGGCCGGCCTCGATCTCGGTCCAGGTCATCTCCGCGAGGAGCATCATATGCTGATCGAACTCCCGGCGATCACCGCCCCCTCTGGGACCCGGACCTCGTACTGGACGGCGCCGACCCGCAGGGTGTAGGGGCCGACAGGTCCAGCGTCGAAGTTGGTAGACCAGCTCTCTGGACCCTCCGTCGAGTAGGGGACGACGAGGGAGAACTGGCCATCGGAACCGGCGACGGTGGACTTCTGGTAGACGAAGTTTCTGCCGTGGCCCGTCGCGATCGGAACGGAGATGGCCACCTCCGTCCCGGGAGAGGCGGCTCCGGTGATTGTGGCCCCCGGAACGTGCTCGAAGATCTTTACGTACTTCTGGCCGCTGGAGGTGACCGAGCTTGGTGACTCGTGGACGAGCCGATAATGGCTCAGCGCCTCCAGGGGGACCGATGTCATGACGGGGCTCTGGGATACCACCTCGGCCGCCGCATACCCCCGCTCCAGGCTCTCGTTGACGCTCTCGAGGAGCTCCTGATAGTCTCGAGACCTCTTCTGGGGCTCGACAGAGATCCCACCCTGACCATCGGTCCGGTAGGCTATCGTCCAGCCCTCCTGGACACTGGTCTTTGTCCCGTCGAAGAAGTGGAGCCTCGCCACCATCGATCTGAAGTAGGTCGGTCTGTAGATCATGATCGGCTGGTCGTCCTGCCAGTAGCTGAAATGGTATGTGCCGGGGTTTATGTTGCTCCAGGCGGCCATGGCGTGGAACTTGCCCATGGCCATCTCCACGTCGGTGACGACATACCTGATGTTGGAGTAGGGGGACCTGTCGACGTCGAGGTTCGTCGCCACCGCCTCGGCCTCGGACTCGTTCTGAGCGAGGAAGAAGGGGGACGATCCAGCAACCCCAGTCTCTATGTTTCCTATCCCCTGCTGGAAGGGGTTGGAGTTCGCAAGCCGTTCACCTACCGCCTCGATGGCGTGGCCGTAGTCCCACCAGGACATGGTTCCGTAGGCAGAATCGGGGTAAGGGAACTTCTCCCCCTTCGGTGGGCGGTCATATATGGTGTATATCCCCATCCCAGGCTCTGGGGTGTTGTCCCGGAGCCAGAACATCGATTCGTACCAGTCGGAGTTCATCGGTCCTACCTGGTTCTGCGAGTAGAAGCTCCCGATGGGAACCCCCTGGACCGCTCCGAAGATGGAAGGATAAATGAAGAGGATCGCCAGGAGGGCGACGGCCGCCACGTTGACGACGATCTGGTTCTGATCCGGAGCCTCATTGGACGATCCCCTCGCCATCCTGACGAACGCGTCCTCGACCTCCAAAAACCGGGTTCTTTCGAGGAGGACCGATCCGAGGTAACCGGCGAGGAAGGCGACGTTGACGGCGTAGTAGTAGGCGAACCTGTTCTGGGCGAAGGTTAGGGCGAGGATGATCACCGTCCAGACCAGGATCAGCATATCCCCGTTCCGGCTATCGTCCCGGCGATACCTCAGGAAGATTAGGGGTAGAGCTATGAGGGTCAGCCAGAAGGGCGATAGGATGGAGAAGATGCCGGGGAAGTTTCTCTGGATGGCATACCTCTCCAATATCGATGACGCCTCCGAGATGGTGGCGCCGCCGCCGGTCCGGGGCTGGAAGATCTTCAGGCCGGCCGTGAGGGCTCCAGTGAACTGGGGGACCGCCAGCACCAGTATTACGAAGACGATGGCTATCGACCCGATGATGATCAGGGGGAAGTAGCGCCGATCGATCTTCCGCTGGACGAACTGGCTGGAGACGACGGCGAGGAAGAACATGAAGACGATACCTACGATCAGGATCGTCGGCTGGAAGAGGGAGTAGTAGGTGAAGCCGAAGCCGTTCTCGGCCCTGACGAAGGGGAGGATCAGAAGGAGCGCGACGAAGAAGGCGATCGAACCCAGGATTCCCAGATACTCAGCGCTCCTCCCTCTCATGTGGTCCACGATGCTCTGAATGGTGACGAAGGCGAGGATTATCCCCACAAAGAGGTGGCCCGATGACCAGGCGTCTATGTATAGGCCGAGAAACAGGCCCGCCAGCAGGCAATAGGCAAGCGGCCTCTTCAAAGCGGGAAGATCCCTGCCACGGAGGGAGGAGAAGGCGAGCTTGCCAGCTCCCGACCGGAAGGCTAAGATGAAGAAGAGCATCGCAGTGGTGCTGAGGAGGACCTCTGAGGCGTGATGGTCTGCAAACCCTATCAACGAACGGGAGAGGAACTGGCCCGGGAGGACTGCGATCATGACCGCGGCCATGAACCCCGCCGTCCTGCCTCCCAGCTCCCGGCCGATGAAGTAGACTATGAAGACCAGGAGGGCTCCGAAGACAGCCGGCAACACCGCCCCCACCACCTCTACGGTGTGCATGCTGGGGGTGCCGAGGTCCGCGATATAGGATAGGATGGCGATAGCCCAGCTGTTGAAGGGGCCGAAGGTGATCTCCGTCCCCCCCGGGAAGAAGGTCATGGGATCGAACCACGGCCGCTGGAGGTTGAGGACGGTGCTCTTGGCGAGCATGATGTGATAAGAGCCATCGTTGCCGTCGAAGAGGACGGTGTCTCCGACAAGGACGCGCGACATGGGTTTGTAGACCCTGAGGTAGAGCGAGAAGAGGAAGACCACGCCCAGGCCAGCGTAGATGTAAAGGTCTGGGATCCGTTCCAACGGCCGCCTCTTCGGCGCTGGCCGATCCTTCCCCTCCGCGTTCGCTTTTTTCTCCTTCACCGATTTCTTGGTCATCGTGCCGGAAGAACCATTTTCAATCCAGATAAACATTTTGAAGCCGGATTTGGAGGGGCCCGAAAGCTGGAAGAAGGGTGACCGAAGGCCCAGAATGGCGGAAGAAGAAGCCTAGAGGAGAGGAAGTCCGGATATATCCGAGGCCGAGAAGATGCTCCCTTTCCGGTTCGATCCTCGCCACCCTAGGGACCAGAGGTGGAGATCACCATCCGCCGTAGACCAGGAAGGAGCTGGTCATCCCGAAGAGCTTCTCATCGAGGACCGTTCCTTCGGGGAAGAGGTCGACGATCTCCTCTCTTCTGAGGAGCCGGACCGAGTTCGCAGCGGCCAGAGCCTCTCTTCTCTCGGGGATCTTCGGATACCACCCGAGGCTGAAGCGCTGGATCAGAAATACCTTCAAGGCCAGAGGAAAGAACTGAAAGAAGGGAAAGAGGAAGTGGGGCTCCAGGGGAAAGCCCCGGTTCGGCGTCTGGACGAAGTACTTCCTCCCGACGCGCATCACCTCCCGGGCCATCCGGCGCTGCTCCGCCAGTCCCCCCACGTGCTCTATGACGGAGTTGGAGAAGGCGACGTCGAAGGCCCCGTCCCCGAACTCGCCCATCTCCCTTGCGTCCCCAACGACGAGGCGGATGTTGGTGTGGTGGCTATCCGCCCTCGAGAGGTTAAGGATGGTTATCTCATAGTCCGGATCGTCGGCAAACCCCATCTTCTCCCAGAAGAGCTCCGTCCCGCCGACGTCTATGATCTTCAGGGGCTTTGGGAGGGGAGCCGCCAGCTCCCTGAAGAAGGCGATCCTCTTGCGCCTCACCTTCAATATAGGAGAATCGTCCCGGCTGACGTCAAACATCTTTTTAAGATCCGTTCCCATCATCCCTCGCGGCCTCAGCGGCTAATGCCGCCCCATAATCTGATCCAAAGGAATTTATCGTCTGACAAATTTCATGACGGACCGATGAGGCTAGGTCATCGATCCCCCTCCCTCCGATCGATAGCATTCAATTCATCCGGAGATCCGGGGAAGGCCAGCAGGAGAGTAGATGGTTAAAGCTTAAAACCTTTGGGGCGTCTATGGTGGTAAGGAGGGATCTGGTGAAGAAGATCAACGATATAAAGGGCCTTGGCGGGATGCTGAACGGTTTTCGAGAGCTGGTGAAGGATGACGAGAGCATAACCTTCGTCGGAACTCCGGGGTTCTGCACGCCGTTCGCCACCTTCCTCGGGTTTCCCGTCCGGGAGAAGAGGCTGGCCTTCGTCCCCGGCCTGGATGTTGAGAAGACTAGATCGCTGGTGGCGACGGAGCACGGGATGGAGCTGGGCGGAGCCGCCAGCCCCGACGCCGACGTGGTGGTGATTCTCGGTGGGATGGCGATGCCGAAGATCGGCGTGAGCATCGAGGAGATGGCCGCCCTTCTCGGGAAGATCGAGCACAAAACGCTCATCGGTGTATGTTTCATGGGGATCCTCGAGCAGGCGGGATGGTGTGGTACTCAGGCTTTTGGCTTCGATTACGTGATGAACACCACCCTCATGGGCGACATATCCGGAGAGTGACCCCTAAACCATCTTGAAAGAAAGTAAAATTGGTTTTCTGGTGGGCCCGACGCGATTCGAACGCGTGACCTCACGGTTATCAGCCGTGCGCTCCAACCATGCTAAGCTACGGGCCCGGCAGCTTTTCTGATTGAGCCTCCCCTTAATAACAGTTTCCCTAGACGATACTGTTGAATCTTATGGTGGCGGCATTTTGAAAACGCCATACTGCGACAACGTAATATTTTGCACCACCACAGGATTCAACAGTACACGTTACTGCTATAAAGGCTGCCATCGAGATCGCCCATTTATGTGTCATGATCTCGGCATATTTCATAGAGAAATCCTTCTAGATTCTGCATTTAATTGTCTGGGGTCCTCAAAATAAGCCTGGACCACTGAAGAGTTCAGTCCAGCTGTAAAAAATGCTCTTCTGAAATCTCGATAATAATCCTGATCCCTCTGGAATTGATGGCTGTCATTAAATACAGCCAGTCTGGAATTGGGATAAGCATCGCTGAGCCACTGCCCCATTTCAACTGAGAAAACCTGATCTGCAGTTCCTGACCACACCATAACTTCTCCTCTATAGCTCGAATGGTTCGGTGATATCTGCATCGTGTGAATACTGCCCTCTTTGCGGGCATCAATAAAATCGACAAGAAGAACTTTTGCCCACTCGTATCCGAGGCAGACCTCTTGATGAGATGCCGGAGAATAGTCTTCCAGATCGTCCGCTATCAGTTCGTATAAGCGCACCTTGACCTCCAGCTCTCTGGGCGCATTGAACAGAAGGCATACCAGGGGAAAATTGTTGGATGGTACAAGCCAGTTTTTCAGATAGGTGAGTCTATCAACCAGGGAAAGACTCTCTATTTTGCTGTTAGCTATTTTCTTCTGCAATTCAGTATCTCCTCCCTGGCCAATCATATAGAGCATGAATGCCATGGATGGAGCTGCGTCTCCTTTTTGCGACAGAGCGAAGTAAGAGCTCGCAAGACGCGGGTTCGAAGTATATGTATTTTTCATGAAGGTAGTGTTATGCACTCTTGCCTGATTCGGGCTACCGCTCGCCTCAATCAAAGCACGGGATACATGATCTCCATACTTATCCAAATACTGTTGGACTAAAACTCCGCCCCCTGAACGGCCATAGACCATGATCTTCCCGTTTTCTGGTAGCAGCCCCTTATTTTGCATATCCTGCCTTATCGCTTCGATATCGTCTATCTGCTCATTGGAGCCGTAGAGTGTCATGGCTAAAGTATAATTTATTGAGCCATCTTCGTTGAACACCTCCGGAAACAAAGTGGGGTATACGCCGCGATTTCCCATGAGCACATAAGAAAGCCCGCCTAAATTTGCGTCAAACTCTTCCCAGGAATCCCTTAATCCCACAGCCTCTTGCTGATTGTCACAGAGCCAGAATACTACATTGTCTTTGGCCTTGAATTCTGGATTAAAAAGGTAAAAATCCGTAAAGTTTCCAAGGGATGGATTATTGTGATCGATGGGAATCTGCAGATAATGGTGGTATTCATCCGGCGGCATCTCAGGATAGTTGCTACCAGCTGCAAGACGGGATATTGGTACTGCATTAAATACCTTGTATTCATGCCAGCCGTAAACTCCACTAAAAATAATAATTGCAGTAAACACGAAGGCGGCTGTTTTCCATTTCACCCCTTAAACCTCCAAAGCAAAAATTGGGACCTGGCATGACATATCTAGCAATTAATGAGATCAATGTATATAATCTTTATGAGATTAGATACTGTTGAATTTTATGGTGGCGGCATTTTGAAAACGCCATACTGCGACAACGTAATATTTTGCACCACCACAGGATTCAACAGTACACCCTAGACCGGCTCGGACTTGAGGTGAGAATCGGGCTGCAGCATGCTCATATTGGTAGGGGTGGTATTTTGGCTCAAGGGAATGATCACTTCCGATTCGGGATCTTCCGCGCGATATTTGCTCTGGTATCTTGCCTTATGATGGCGAATCTGGACCTTTCGACAGGCTTAAATCTTCAAGGGGCGAGGATCTCGAGGTGATATTGGGATGGCCGACACTGAAATTGAGAACAAAGAAGAGCTTTCTGGGCTCTACGACCTGGCGATCCCCATAGGGATGCCCCTCAGCGTTATCCAGGATCTGGTGGACAGATTCGAGCTGGAGCCGGTGAGGCGGAACGCCAAGGTCGGCCTTCTGGACGGCGAGTCGGAGGAGAGGGAGATCCTCGTCCTCCGCGGGGACTTCGATACGGTGAAGGCGGCGGAGAAGTACATGTTCGAGGCCCTCGACCAGAGGATAGCGAGATGGGAGAGAAACGAGCGTTCCGATCGATACCAGGAGATGTACGACAGGAACGCCGATGAGAGAAGGCGGATGGTCAAGGAGAGGATCGCCGAGAAGAAGGAGGAGCTCAGCCTCTGATAGCCAGGCCAGCTCAGAGGACTCCCATCGTCTTGTGGGCCTGGGGTATGACCACAACGTTGCAGAGACGCTCCGATGCAGCCTCGAAGAGGTCGGTCAGCTTTTCTGGGGACGGCCTCCCCCATCCGTGGGCTGGCTGGAGAACGACCGTCGCCTCCACTCCCGCCAGCCTGGGGCTGAGGCGTTCTATCTCCTCCCTCGAAGTCGAGGCGAGGACGACCACCTTGGCGATGGTGAAGACCCCCCGCCGGGAGGCTTCCTCGATGCAGGCCAGCTCGTTCTCGACTAGATCCGTCGACCCCCTCCGAGAAGACGGTCCGGCGCTTGGAAGCTTTATGTCGATGGAGGCATAATCGATCCAGGGGATCATCTTAGAGAACCGACGGCGAGAGAAGCCGTTCGTCTCGAGGTAGACGGCCATCCCCTCGGCGGCGCAAGCCCTCGCCAGCGCCTCAACGAACTCGGGCTGGCAGAGGGGCTCGCCACCGGTTATCGAGACGCTATGAGTTCCTCTGCCCCAGAGGGCCCGGACCTCCACCATCGTCCAGGCGACGGTGACGGGATTTTCGGCCCGCCGGCGGAGGCCGGAGGCGATCACCTCGCAAGACTTCACGTCGCGGCGGAACTTCGCCGAGTCGCAGTAAGAGCAGGAGAGGTTGCAGCCAGCGGTCCTGACGAATACCTGTCTCCTCCCTATGAGCGGCCCCTCCCCCTGGAAGGAGGTGAAGACCTCTCCCAGGATGCCAACGTCACCGGTACTTGGTGGGGTCAGGGACGCCCGCCTCCAGAAAGCCGAACCTCCGATGCTGACATGCCTCGCATTCGCCGCAGTGGAGGGCGCCATCCAGGTAGCAGGACCAGGTCAGGGCCATCGGTGCCCCCAGATCCGATCCGAGCTTCACGATCTCGGGCTTCTGGAGGTGGACGAGGGGCGCCTCGATCCTCGGAGGGATGCTGAAGGAGGCGACGGCCCTCTCCAGGAGGAGGTTGAACCTCTCGACGAACTCCGGCCTGTTGTCGGGGTATGACCTCCCCTCCTCGGCGTTGAAGCCAACGTAGACCCTTTCTGCCCCCATCGACTCCGCATACGCCGCCGCCATCGACCCGAAGACGAGGTTCCGGCAGAAGACCCAGGTGGGAGGGGTGGCCGTGGGAGCCCAGATATCGACCTCGTCCCCCGTGGGTATGGGGGCCCCGGCCGTCGTCAGGGGGGTCATCTTCCGGAATAGGTCCGTCGTCGCGAACCGGACCTCTGCCGCCCCCAGGGCCTCCGCCACCTCCGCGATCGCCATCTTCTCCCTCTCCTCGGCCTTCTGGCCGTAGAGGACGTGGAAGATGTGAACCTCAAAGCCGTCGTCGAGGGCCTTGGTCGCCGCCACCGTCGAGTCGAGCCCTCCGGAGCAGAGGCAGACCGCCTTCGGCCTCATCCGATCATCACCCACTTGTTCTTCCCCTCCCAAAGCTTCACCGAGACGAGGGCGGCGGGGGTGTCGAGGAGCTGCTCCTCCATGCCGGCCTTGATCCGCTCTGCGATCCTCTCGGCGGTGGGGTTATCGAGGATCTCGTTCAAGTCGCGGTGGTCCAGCTCCTCCAGGACTGATCTGAGAGCCCGCTTCAGATAGTAAAAGTCCATCAATAAGCCGGTCTCTTCGTCGACAGGACCCTCCAGGACCACCTCCACGTCGTAGGTGTGGCCGTGGACTCTCGAACATTTGCCGTCGTATCCAGGAAGACGATGGGCGGCGTCGAACTCCTGGGAGAGGCCCATCCTCATTCGTCCCCATCCTTCAGCCGCCCCTGGCGGCGGTCTATCTCGTCGAGCTGGTCGAGCATCTTCCTCAGGGCCGTCCGGACGGCGTCGGAGAAGGTGACGAACTTTCCATCGTCGCCGACGTGGCGATTGACGTCGTCGATGATGTGTTGGGGAATCTCCACCGATATCTTGGGCACTATAATCCTCCAGTATTCCTGGGGGAATACCCGCAGATTATTAAACCTTTCCTGGTCAGGGCTCTGCCACCTCCAGGATCTCCGGCGGGGCGCCGGCCAGGGCCACCAGCGCCTCCGCCTCCATGAAGTGGAGCCTCGCGGGGACGATGAGGATCTGGAGGGGATCTCCCAGATCCCGCTCCGGAAGCCGAGGTAGCCAGTCGGCTACGACGACGGCGTCCTCGGACCCGGCCCTCGCCACCCCGACGCCTAAGGAGGAGTTGAGACGGTCGGCGCCCGCGGCCGCCTCCATCTCCAGGAGGAGGGCCGCCCCCTCACCGGCGGTCATGTACCTCTCCGGCTGGATGTCGAGGAAGAGGAGGGTGTGAAGGTCCCTCGCGAGGTTCTCGACGACGACGTCCCGGGGGCTCATGGCGACGATCCTTCTCCCTCCCGCCACGTAAGGGTAGGGTATCGAGGTGGACCTGCCGAACCGATAGTTCTGAAGGCCCACAAGGCCGGATGCGGCGGTGACTATGGAGGATGAGTGGACGATCCTCGTCTTGATCCCCATCCTGAGGGCCCGAAGGCGGAGGTCCAGGTGGGTCGTCGAGATCATGGGGTCTCCCCCCACCAGGAAGGCGACCTTTTCCTCCTTGGCCCGGCCCATCCAATCCTCGGGGCTCACCTCCACCTCCTCCCGGCTCAGGAGTTGGATCTCTTTGCCGTAGAAACGGGCGAGCTTTTCAGGGGTGGCTCCCATGAGCCGAGAGGTGTAGAACTCCGCATAGACCAGATCCGCGTCCATGATCGTCTGTAGACCCTTGACCGAGACGTCCCTCTCGTCGTAGAGCCCCAGGCCAACAAAAGAGAGCATGATCGCCCATCTCCGCCGGAGGGCTTAAAGGCCTCGGCCGAAAGGAAAACGGCTGGCAAAGGCTAATATGCGTTAGCCTCCGAATAAATTCTCATGATCGGCAGGACGACCCAGGTTGTAGATTGCCGAGAGAGCATGGGGCTTGCCAAGGGAGGCGGCCTCGCCCAGCGCGGAACCCTCTCTGAGGCCTCAAGGCCAGACGTGATCGCCATCGCCATGTCCCCGGGGCGGCGGCATATAACCAAGCCCGTCTGCGAGATCACCTATGGTCTCCGACGGGAGGGGGTCCAGACGAGCGTCCTCGTCCTGGAGGCGGGGGCGGGGGTTCCAGACAGCTTCCCGGCGGCCTCCAAGGGGTTCGGCCCCACCTTCGGCCTCTCCCCCAAGGAGATCGAGCAGATCGAGAGGCACAAGATCGCCGTCATCCACCTCGGAAACATCAGGTCTCACGTCGTATACAAGGCGAAGGAGGTTCTTGCCCTGGCGGAGATCCCGGCGGTGATCGTCTGCCAGAGCCCCGTCGACTTCGAGGACTTCGCGAAGGTGGGGGTGAAGACGAGGCTGGTGATGCCCCCGAGGAACAAGGTCGAGACCCTGGGAACCGTCGTCGACATCGTCTACGGCGTCACCCGGGGCGCGACCTGTCAGAGGGAGAAGCTGAACCGGCTCGCCAAGGTCCTCAACCACCACCTCGCCCGGATGGAGAGGGAGGAGAGGACGAGGAGGGAAGAGGAGGAGCTGCCCGAGGCAGAGCGGAAGGCCAGGGCGAAGAAGAAGGCAGAAGAGGCTAAGGCCGGTGGCGGGATGAGCACCTTCTTCGTATAAAGGGGGGGGTTCAGAGGGTGAAAGCCGCGACATTGCCGAGGGTCACGATATACAACCTCGTAAGCCTTGATGGGCGGGTGGACAGGGTCGCAGACTCGCCGGAGGCGATGCTCCTCTACTACGAGCTATCGTACCGCTGGAAGGTCGACGCCATCCTCGCGGGGAGCGAGACGATCTTCGTTCTGGGAGGGCACGAGGTGGAAGAGATGGCGACGGAAGAGCCCGACCCGCCCCGGAAGGCGCCGCCTCCGGGGACGGAAGGCCTGATCTATGAGCCTCGGCCGCTGCTCGTCGTCCCCGACAGCCGGGGGCGGATCCACAACTGGAGGCTCCTCCAGCAGGAGCCGTGGTGGCGGAAGATTGTGGTCCTCTGCTCAAAGGCGACGCCTCCATCCTACCTGGATTATCTGGCCAAGCGGCACCTGGAATACCTCATCGTCGGCGACGATCGTGTCGACTTCCGGCAGGCCCTCGAGGAGCTGAAGGTCCGGTACGGCGTAAAGTCGGTGCGGACGGACTGTGGAGGAAGGCTGAATGGCGTCCTCCTCCGGGCGGGCCTGGTCGACGAGGTGAGCGTCCTCATCAGCCCCACCCTGATAGGGGGGCGGAGAGGGACGAGCCTCTTCGACGAAGGAGAGATCGAGTCCAGCGGCGGGTTCATCCCGCTCTCCCTGGCCCATATGGAGAGGGTGAGGGGCGGCTTCGTATGGCTCCGTTATGAGGTGGCAGGGGGAGAGGCGCCGCCGGAATAGAGCGCGAGGGGCCAAGGACGGGAGATGCGCTAGGCAAGGGGTTAAGAGGGCCGGAGAATTTGGGAGATCAGGATGAAGCTCATTATACTTCTGGGCGACGGGATGGCGGACCATCCCATCGATGCTCTGGACGGAAAGACCCCCCTCGAGGCGGCAGAGACCCCCTCCATGGATCGGATCGCCCGGACCGGAAGAGGCGGCCTTGCCAGAAACGTCCCCGCGAGGATGCCGCCGGGAAGCGACGTCGCGAACCTCTCGGTGATGGGCTACGACCCGAGGAGGTACTACAGCGGCCGCGCCCCCCTGGAGGCGGCGGCGATGGGGGTGGCCTTGGGCCCCCAGGACGTCGCCTTCCGGTGCAACCTCGTCACCGTCGACCTCGATCGTGGGGTCATGGTCGACTACAGCGCGGGCCACATCTCCTCGGAGGAGGGGAGCGAGCTGATCGCCGCCCTTCAGAAGAGCGATCCAAAAGCGAGGCTCTATCCAGGCGTGAGCTACCGAAACCTCCTCGTCCAGGGAGGCAGCGAAGGCCTCCAGGCGGTCTGCACCCCGCCCCACGACATCTCCGGCCAGCCGATAGAGGGATACCTGCCGAAGGGAGAGGGCGCGGCCGCCTTGCGCGAGATGATGCTGGCGTCGGTCCCGATCCTCGCTGAACACCCTATCAACCTCCGCCGCGCGAAGGAGGGAAAGCGGCCCGCGAACATGATCTGGCTCTGGGGACAGGGGAAGGCGCCGTCGATGCCGAAGTTCCGCGATATGTGGGGCATAGAGGGCGCCGTCATCTCCGCCGTCGACCTCCTCAAGGGGATAGGGGTCTATGCGGGGCTGGAGGTGATCGACGTCCCCGGCGCGACGGGAGTCCTCGACACCAACTACGAGGGGAAGGTCGCCGCCTGCCTCGACGCCCTCGATCGGGTCGACTTCGTATACCTCCACGTCGAGGCCCCCGACGAGATGAGCCACGATGGCAAGCTCGACGAAAAGATCGAGGCGATCCAGCGCTTCGACGCCCGGATCGTCGGCCCCGTCCTCGCCGGCCTCGAAAGATCGGGGCACGAGTGGCGCGTCCTCGTACTGCCCGACCACCCGACCCCCCTCGCCCTTCGGACCCACACCGCCGAGCCCGTCCCCTTCGCGATGATCGGCTCGGGGATCGAGGCCGACGGGATGGCGGCCTTTTCCGAGCGGGAGGCGGCGCGCGGCGGGTGCGGCACGGTCGAGGGGTGGCGGCTGATGGGGATGATGATGAAAGATTAAATCAATCAATAATTTGTATATTAGTATTGACATGCGGTCAGATAAACTAAATCATAGTGGATTGGTGGTTATTATTGGAGAGATTAATTTAGATATATACTGTGATGAGATAAATCCAGTAAAATCAAAATATGACGACACCACTTGGATGTATATAGGGATGCTATTCGTCCCAAAAACAAAAAAGACTAGATTATTGAAACATTTGTGGGATGCACGCTGTATTCAGTACAATAATTGGCATCATAATGAAGACATGTGCCCACATCAATGCAAATATCATGAGAAAAATAATACAGAGATTCATTATCATGAAATTGATAGAAGCAATGCAAGATATAGAATTGCTGAAAGATGGCTTAAAGAATTCATGATAGAAAAGAACAACCGAGGTAATATGGGTCTAGTTTATTTTAATTTGCTTGGATTGGATTTAACAAAAATGGATCTAGATGAGTTCGGTCCGGATGAGGGTAGAGAATTAACGATATATAATCGGTTCTTCAGGACAACGCTGACCAGTGGAGCAAAATATTTTTTTGCAGAATATGATCGGATTAATATTGAGAAAATCTACCATGATAAGGGGAGTCAGGAAAAGCACGATTATTTTCCTTGGCATGCTGGTCAAAAAATAAATCTCGACGATGATAAGATAGTGATTAGTAACGAAAATGTCATATTTGTAAACTCAGACCATCGACTAGAGAGTCCCGATTTAGCAGAGGAATCTCAATTCATACAATTTATCGACGTCATACTGGGAAGCATTTTTTGCTGTCTACATAACCCAACAAAAAATGTGCAAAAACAAAATATTGGTCTGGCCATAAAACCATTGTTGTTTCGGTTGTTAAACAATCCACAAAATGTGAATAGCGGCTATCACTATCATAGAAAACAGCAAATATCATTCTTTCCAAGAAATAAATTATCTGATGATACAGAAATATCTAAACAATTAAATATGCTTGGAAATATGATGAGGGGAAATAAGTCGTATAATCAATTCTACAACAAAAGGCCTATCCCCCTAAACGATAAAGAACAAAGAAATCTGTTCGAAAATTGGTAGACTTGTATCCGAAAATATGCCTGGAAATTTATATAGCCTCAATCGATGTATTTTTGACAAAAACAAACACCTCCTAGAAGTAACCCCAACGCTTTCGCGCCGCCCGGCCGCCCGCCGGATGATCCCATCCGCCGCCTCCCCCAGGAGGCGCAAAATCCTCGCACCCTCGTCCGCGGCCTGGAGGGGACGCCGACCCTATCCTGGTCAGGGTGGTTGGCAGCTCCCGCAGGGCGCGTACCCCGCGGCCCTCGCCTCCTCGGGGCTTGAGAACCAGACCTGCTGCCCGGCGGGGATGTTCTTCGCCCACCGGCAGTCCGGGTAATGGTAGGTCTTCGAGAAGGTCCATCCGACGTAGAACCGTTTGACCTGGAGGGTCTCGCCGCCATCGGCCTGGCCGCCATTTATGCCGGGAAGCTCCGGCGCCCCCGGATTCCTCCACCAGCCAGAGGAGCCCGTGAGGTTTCCAGAGTTCCTCACCTTGGCGTACCCCGCATCCTCCAGAAGCCGGTTGAAGTCGGGAGATGCGGTGGGGACGCGGTTGATCTCGAGCCGCCCGTAGGGGCCGCTCCCCTCCAGGGTCCGGTTCTCTATCTCGAACCAGACCGCCTTGTTCAGGAGGATGGAGACCGGCGGGAGGGCCTCGTTTGATCCAGCCCAGAATAACCAGGTCCCCTGGGCCCCGCCGCCCGGAGAGGTCGATAGATTTGGGCCAGATCCTTCGGCATCGTCCAGACCTTGAGAACCGATAGGAAGGGCCCCCTCGCCCTCCAGGGGAGCATCCTCCACATCGGAGGCGACGACCAGGGGTCGATCCGCTTCCCAGGCCGTGGTGAGGAATAGGACGAGGATAAAAGCGATGAAGAGTTCGTATCGCATCTATCTACCCCAAATACCCTAGATCCCGCCATCCAGAAAAGGATTCCGGCCCAAAGAGCCCAATATACGATTGGAGATCGTCCATCTTCCCAGATCGCTCCAGAAGAGCTCCAGAGACCAGGGAGGATCTGGCCCCATTTTGCTTCGTCAAGGATCGACTCCTCAAACCAGCGAGAAGCGTTGGCACCCGAGCCATCGCCCCCTTTATGGAGCCCAACGCGATATGGTCTAGACGCCTGAAGGGAGAGATCCGCAATGGATATGTAAACGATGCAAAATCGGCGCAATAAGCAAGCCGAGCCCCACAAAGATACGCCAAAACTTCGAGGTAGGGGAGACTCGGTGCTGGACCGCGGGGGTCCTTCCAAGCCCCTCCCTACTACGTTCCAATATTAAGCTTCTGCTGGGGTGGGGAGATCCGCTGGCGGTTCTTCTGGTGCGGAGGGCACCTCCACGGGTGGGAGTTCCGCTGGCGGCTCTTCCGCCCCCTCAGAAGGCATCAGGACCGCTTCGATTATGTGGACTACGCCGTTGCTGCAGACGATATCCGTCTGGACGATCCTGGCTCCGTTGACCAGCACGCCCTCATCGCCGACCTCGATGGTGAGATCTGAGCCCTCAAGGGTAGTGATGGAGGTCATGTTCGCTACGTCTGCGGCCATATAAGCGCCGAAGGCGACGTGGCGGTTCAAGATCGTCGTAAGAGCATCGGTGTCATTGAGGTCGAGGTCTCCCACCAGCGCGAAAGCATCATCGGTGGGCGCAAAGACCGTGAAGGGTCCCTCACTGGCCAGGACGTCTGTAAGACCCGCCGCCTCTACCGCCGTGACCAGGGTGTTGAGATTGCCAGCCCCGGAAGCCGTCTCAACGATGTTCAGAAGAACGGGCTCTTCCGCTACCTCGGGCTCGGTTACGTTGACCTCAGGAACCTCCTCCAGCTCGGTTACGTTGACCTCAGGAACCTCCTCCGGCTCGGTTACGTTGACCTCAGGAACCTCCTCCGGCTCGGTTACGTTGACCTCAGGAACCTCCTCCGGCTCGGTTACGTTGACCTCGGGAACCTCCTCCGGCTCGGTTACGTTGACCTCAGGAACCTCCTCCGGCTCGGTTACGTTGACCTCAGGAACCTCCTCCGGCTCGGCCTTGACTGCTGGCGCCACTACAGGACAGGATCCCGTGCTGGCGGCGGGGGTTCCCATGCCGATGGAGTAGGTCTGAAGGGCTCCAGACCCGATGCTGTACTGATGAGGTGTTCCCAAGCCGAAGGTGTAGGTCTGAATGCCGCCGGTGCTGGCCGAGTACTGGTAGGGGCTTCCCGAACCGATCGAGTAAGCCTCAAGGCCGCTGGCGCCGGCAGAGTACTGCTCGGGGCTTCCCGAACCGATCGAGTAAGCCTCAAGGCCAATGGTTCCTATTGAATACTGATGAGGCGTTCCCGATCCTATGGTGTAAGATGGAGCTGCTGAACTGCAAATAGTATATGCCATCGCCGGCGATAACATGATGGCAGCCATCAGAAAGGCCGCCGAAACCGCCAAGAATCCTCTGGTCATCTAATCCTTCCTCCGATACCTCTCTAAACTTATTCACATACTGAGCTTAAATATTCTCCCCTCTGACAAGAACCGCCCTGCTGACCGGCTCTCAAGGAACTGAGTATTCTTCACATATATAGACTTTCGTGGGCTATTAACTCAGAAAACGCTTCTGCAGATGTCTATTTAGAACTTGTAAAGAAGATCCCGAGATCAATTCGTAGCGCCTCCAGGAAAACGCCGCTGCGCCTCTCTTGAGGCGGTCAACGGCCCGCCCTTCCCGGGTAAGTCCGGCGATCCTCCTGGAGGGGATTTTGATCCTCCGGCATCTCTGATATCACTTCGTCCCATCGACTGATGCCGCCCAGAATATAAGCTCCCTCGGGATCGCGCATTATAACCCCCCGGAACCCCCGATCCAGAGACCTTCCGAGGAACTTCTTCGCCCCATCTGGATCCTCTAAAACCTCCTCCTCGGCGAGGAATACCCTGGAAACGAGGGGCCTTCCTGCCACGTTCCTCAGGACTTGGACCAAGGACCGCCTCCGCTCGGCATAGCTCTCGTCGATCAGGTCCCTTCCGTTCAGGTATAGGAGATCCGATGCCGCCAGCGACGAAACCGCCTCGCCTCTGGACCTTCCCCGGAGGTTGATCCTCCCGACGATCACCGATAGGGGCAATATCCTACCATCCTCGACCAGGATTAGCTCCCCCTCCAAGATGAAGTTTCCCTTGACCCGGATCACCTCCTCCGCCAGGTCCCGAAGAGGATGGGTGACGTTTCGAAGCTGGCTTGTATAGAAGAAGACCTGGTCGCTCAATTTATGGACCTGAACCCTCAGCCCACCGTACCTGACGACATAAGCTCTCCGACCTACCACCCCCATCGCATCCCAGGGGTGCTCATCCCGCCGGAACGCCATCTGCCGTGAGGGATGTGAAGGGGAGAGCCTCAGATCGCAGACCTCCCCCCGGAGGGCGTGGAGGGCGACCGTCCCGTAATCAGGATTGTAGGAGTACGCCCTCTTCACCTGGAGCGGATCGACGCCGAAGGCCCTACCGATGGCCTCCGCCAACAGGGACGGCCCCAGCCCCACCGCCATCCTCCCACGGACGGTCTTGGCAATGTACTTGGCCTCCAGGGGCGACGCGCTGAGAAGAAGGCCCCTCAGGATGGATCTCTTCCTGAACGTCGAGCCCACCCCCCGTTGAGATGATATCTGGCGGAGGGCCTCGTAGACCTGGAGGGCGTCCAGAGTCGTCGGGGAGAGGGTCCGCTGAGACCGGCCCTGAACCATCCTCTCCGCCAGATCCCCCGGGTCGGCCCCCTTCGCCTCGGGGGATGGTACCTGCCCGGAGATCTCTTCGAGGACCTCTTCCAGGGTCTCGGGCCCGATCCCCATCTCCCGCGGCTCCCAGGGGGGCCAGAGTCGGCCCGATAGCAGCCTCGCGACGGGACGGACGGACTCGGGGGGCAGGGCCTTCAAAAGAGATGCCAACAGATCAGCCCTGGCATCTCTCCTTTCCTCTCTGGAGGCATCCTCCAGAGCCCTTGCGATCTCTAGGTAAGGGAGCATCGAAAGGCTACCGTTCTATCTTGATATCTTTGAGCCCTCGGGCCATCTCCTGGAGCCGATCTATGGCCTGGTCCAGATCTCTAAGAAAGGTCCCCGTCTGCTCAGTGGTGACGGCTCCCGGCGCCGAGGCGGCGATGAGCCCCTCCTGCTCCAGAACCCGGAGAGAGTATCGGACCTTGTGGCTGGGAATACCCGTCTCTTCAGCCAGCTTGAGGATGCCGATCGGCTCGTTCTCCACGACGTACTTCAAGATTATCAGGTGCCTTTTAAGCATCTCAAGCTCCCGTTTCACCTTCTCTGTCACCATATCTTCACATCCAGTCTCAGCATCCATAACAATATTTATTAAGCGATCTCTATACCTTATAACTCCATCGATTGACATGGTGCATGTTATCATTTGCGCCCCGGCCGACCCGCCTTCGGCCCCACCAGACCGAGACGCGATGGCGGGAGCGGCCTTGCCGTGCTGGAGCCGCTCGGAGGGTCGCCCTTGAAGAAGGCGGCCTTGGCGACCTCCCCAATCCATTTTAGCCCGGATATATGGAAGTTCGAGGGGGATCTCATTTTTTATCCAAGGATGGCTAGGCGGGGCCTCCAAAGAATCCCAAGATATATGCCACGTCATCAGATGAAATGCCATGGCTTGATAAGACATGACATTGGTTCGGGATCAATCATCAGTTATTTTAAATCAACAGGTTCATATACGAGAGGATCCTTGCTAGTAATATAAAATGAAAAAGAGTTGGCTGAGGGATTATGCTGCCCAGGGAGGGCCTTCTGGCGAAAGGATGTGTGGTGGTCTCTATATGATGCGAATCCTGAACTCAGAGTTCGACCTGGCCCGGCTTATGCCCTCCGACGAGGAGCTGGTCGTGGCCTTCGTCCCCACAAACCGAGACATATATAGAATGCTCCAGGCCTGCCACAAGCTCAAGACCATTTACATCCATCCTGAAACCTTCAAGGAGTTGCCCTGCGTGGGCCAGACCCTCCTTTACATGCAGAAGGTAGAACTGGTGGTCGACGGCGACGTCCCAAAGAACCCGTCCCTCCGGGAGGATTCCGCCGGAGAGAATCAGGAGACTACCCCGCCCCGGCCAGCCAGCCTCGTCATGGTGAGCCGCTGACCCCGGCGGAGCCACCTCCGCCGGAGCAGCATTTGATCTTGACTGGTTTAAATCGAGAAGCTCCAGGCTTTGGCCTCAGATGTCGGTCCCTCGTCTTCTGAGGAAGTCTATGCCGTGCTTGGACACGATCCGGCTCTGTCTAGAGTCTTCCTTTCCCAGGATCTGAGGAGACGAGACCCCGGTGACCACCAGCATCGTCCTGATGCCGTTCTCGAGGCTCGGGTCGATCTGGGCCCCCCATATTATCCTGGCCTCCGGATTGATCCTCTCGTAGACCTCCTCTACCACCGTCTCGGCATCGGAGATCGTCATATTCGTTCCTCCCACCACGTTGACCAGGGCCGAGGTAGCCCCCGAGATGTCCACGTCCAGGAGGGGGCTTCTTAGGGCCTTTATCACCGAGTCCTTGCTCTTCATCTCCCCCTGGGCCTCTCCGAGGCCGATCATGGCCACGCCCCCGTTGGACATGATGGTCCTGACGTCGGCAAAGTCCAGATTTATCAGGCCTGGCCTGGTGATCAGCTCGGTGATCCCCTTGACCGAACGCATCAGCACCTCATCCGCCACCTTGAAGGCGGCCTGAAGGGGCAGATCGGGAACGACCTCCAGGAGCCGGTCGTTGGGTACGACGATGACGGTGTCCGAGACCTCGCGGAGCCGTTTCAGCCCCACGTCGGCGTTCGCCATCCTTATCGCCCCCTCCGCCGCGAAGGGTAGGGTCACCACCGAGATGGTGAGGGCTCCCATCTCCCTCGCCACCTCCGCCACCACCGGAGCCGCCCCGGTGCCGGTCCCACCTCCAAGGCCGCAGGTGATGAAGACCATGTCCGCCCCCTCTATGGCTGCCCTGATCTCGTCGATGCTCTCCCTGGCCGCCTCCTCCCCGATGGATGGGAGGCTACCCGCCCCCAGACCCCGGGTCGTCCTCCGCCCGATCAGAAGGCGCCGGTCTGCGTTTATGTGGAGAAGGTGCTGAGCATCGGTGTTCATGGCGAAGAGCTCGGCACCCTCGATCCCGGTCTCGGCGAGCCGCTCGATGGTGTTGGACCCACCCCCGCCGCAGCCGATTACCCGAATAACCGTTGTGAGCTGCTCCAGAACCGCCACCAGGTCGTCATCGTTCTCCATGGCCCTCGACCGAACTCTCTCATCTTCGAGATCGTCGTCGTTCTCCATGGCCCCCGGCGGAGCTGTACGGCCCTCGAGCTCAGCTCTGTTCAGAGCCTCATCTATAATCGACTTCAAGTCCATCACCTGGGCTTCTTCATCCTTGATTTAGATGCGTATTGGTATATGGATTTTTTCATAGTAAGCTCGAAATAGCTCTCGAAAGCGTCAGATCCGATCCTCTCGTTATTAATTTGCGATATCCTGCAGAAGACAAATCGAAAAAAGTTCTTGGGATGGTGCCTTTCGCCACCATCTCAGGGATAGCCTTCGGGGCGTTACCTCTACTCTGATCCAGCCGGGGCCGCCGCCATCCGGTGGGCCGGGTCCGAATCCGTACCATCCCCTTCAGCGTCATCAGGACCTCCTTCGGCACTCGTTTACAGCGCTGAAGATCGCTCCGAACCCCAGGCTGATGGATGCCAGCTCTATCAAGGATCCGGCGTAGGGGATGAGGAAGAGGAGGCTGAGAACCAGGTAACCGATGACGAAGGCGGGAAGATCGCCCAGGGTCTGGTTGGCTGCCGAGGAGATCCACTTCCCCAGGGCGAAGGAGACGAAGAGGTTTGCGAGGAGGAGAGCAGCGACGAAGAGCGCCAATAGGAGGAGAGCCAGAGGAAGGCCCGCCACCGTGAGGGCGGATACGGTCGCCAGGACCATCGTGGCCACGATAAGCCCCAGGCCGAGGAGGGCGGTCATCAGCGGAGATCTCCTGACCTCCCGATCTACGGCGGAGACGGACCCTGGAAATAGCCTCAGGAGGACCAGGCCTACTAAAAAGAACCCAAGAATCACCAGGATGCTGAAGGTCGATATCAAGGCCCCAGACCTCTCTGCGCCCCCGTCCGCCTCCACCTTTTGGAAGCTCACATCTCCAGCGGTCCCCGCGTTCACGAAGTTTCCGGCGCTGACCCATAGGGTCCCCGTCACGTTCCCGGCGTTGTAGACGTCGCCGCCGGACAAGGCCGCATCCCTCCCGATCTCAGAGGAGGAGAGGATCCTGACCTGGCCGCCGGCCATCACCACGTTCCTTTCGACCCTCCCTCGGAGGTTGATCGTCCCCCCCAGAGCCACGATCTTTCCGCCAACGTCGGAGTTTATGTCCACTTCACCCCCGAAGACGATCAGATCCTCCTCGATCGGGGCGTCAACTCTCACGATCCCGCCGACGATAACGGCGCTATCTACCGGAGAGTTGACGTTCACAGAGTTCCCCCCGGCGAATAGGTCGTCTTCCACCGGAGAGTCGATGGAGATCAGATCGTCAGCGACGAAATGCAGAGCCAGTGCCTCCGGAGCCGACGCGACGATCGACGTCAGGAGGAGAAGATTCAGCCATCTCATTTGGACCATCATCCTTTGATAGATTTTATAGAATAAGTAAATTATGTTTCGAAAGTACAGGGAGTGCCAGAACGGTCCGGACCGAATGGGATTAAAGGGAAAAAATAAATAAAAATAATTCTGACGATGGGCGATCCCAGGAGGTTCAGGAACGCCCCGTCACGGCGTGACCTCATAGGTGACTAAGACCCGAGATCTGACCTCCATCATCCCCGGTTCGGCAGATACGGCCGTCTCGCGGGGAGCGTAGGACTCATCCCAGAAGAGGTCGAAGAGGTCCATCATGCCGATCCCCAGAGGATCGCGGAAGGAACGGAACTCCCGGACGGAGGGGCTCGACCTCTCGAAGATCTCCAGCCGCTCTCCGAGTTTAAGGCCCGCGGCGGTGGCTAGAGCTTCGGCATCCTCCTTGGCATCCTGGACCGCCTTCTCTCGGGCTTCTGTAGCAGCCGCCCCCCGCTCAACCAGGGCATACCCGGATATGTAGGCATCAGCGCCTTCCTCCCCAGCGACCTCAAAGCTCCTGTTTATCAGGGCTTCGTCGCTGGCGTCGAACCTGATAGTCACCTCCTCTTTGACCAGGGTCACCCCCTCCTCCGCGACGATCACGCAGGTCGAGTTGTTGCAGACCCTGCTCGCAGTCCTGATCGTCGAGACGCTCCTGCCGCGGCCGCCCTGGAAGGCGCCTTCATCGACTCCTGCGTCGATGAGAGCTTCTATAGTCCGGTTCATGGCCTCGGCGCTCTTCAGCGATGCCTCGGTGACATTCTCATCCTCGGCCGTGAAGCTGATCGATACGTACACGACGTCCGCCGGGACGAGAGCCATCCCCTCGCCGACGACGGTCAGCGTCGGGGCCTCCTCAGCTCCGCCCAGAAGGGCGAGAGCATATAGACTGAATAAAATTGCCATAGCCTTCATGGCATTCCCCCGGTCCTGAGATGGAGCGGGAAGATATTAAAGTAAACGGTCGGATCCGAAGAAGCTTCGAAGGCCGGTGGGCCGAAAGTGGGAGAGACGGGACTGGTGATGATGAGCTGGCGGCCCTAGGGGCAGCCGATCCATTCCCCGCTCCCGGGGGAGGAGCTGTTCGATCCTAGCTTGATCGTCATATCGATGGAGAAGATCCCCACGATGTCGGTGACCCTCCGGCCATATTCGGCGGGGCGGCCGGTGCCGCCGGCCTGGAGGCCTCCGGAGGCCCATCCCAGGTGGGCGCCGCTGAGGCCAGCATAGGCGCCCACGACGCCAGGGCTGAGGGGGGCGGACCCGCCCCGATCTGAAGATCCTTCTCCTGCCTGGGGGGCTCCGAGGGTCGCGTTGAGGCCATGGTTCTCCATGCCCATTCCGGCCGCCGTCAGGTTCTCCCCAGCGCCTGGAGAGTCTAGGCCGAACTCGACCCCCGGCGACCAGTCGATGACGACAGCCCCATCCTCGATCCGGAAGAGACCTGCCGCCGTCCCACCCTCGTCGACGGCAGAAGCCGGGCAGGCGCCGATGGATAAGAGAATACATGAGGCGAGATACAGCCCCCTGGACCTCGACGATGCCGAAATCAAGAGAAATCCCCCAGCTTCAGAGGGCACGCCGAGGATAAAGCCTTTGCCGCTGACCGAGATCTCAAATCATGGATGATCCATTAAAGACCCATCCCGGAGCGGGCTTCCCTCAAGATGGGGCTCCATCGCGATGGCCCTGCTTCGCCTCTTCGATCAGGTTCCTGTAGGCCAAGTCCGTCAGCTCCCTCACCTCCACCCCCATCTCTTTTGCCACCAGGAGGGCGACCGCCTCCAGGTTCACAAGCCCCATCAGGGAGTCCTGCCTCTCGTTGACCATCGAGATCACCTCCCTTCTCCCCATCCCCGTGGAGGTGACGATCAGGCGGACGGCCTTCTCGAAGAGGTCCTCCTCCTTTTGGGGGCTGAAGCCGAGGGGGACCTCGGCCTGGCCTTCTTCGAAGGCGGAGTGGACGTAATCCCCCTCGATCCGGACGAGACCCTCGTCCGCCGCCTCCTGGAGGAGGGCTCTCACCTTCTCAGGTGGGCCCCACTTCAGGTCCAGAGATATGGCGAATACGAAGTCGCTTATCTTCAGGGTCTTCTTGTCCCGCTTCTTGAAGGGGGTCGCCACCAGGTACGCCCGATCTCGATCCAAGGGCCTCACCGCCCCTCAGGGGTCAACCAGTTCATGCCCCCTCCACTCCACACCGCCGGAAATAGATGTCGATCAGCGATGTTGAGCCAAAAGATTCGAGGGGAAAAGGGTCGAGGCGGGGTTGAAATCCGCCTCCTTCAACCTATGAGTTTCGCTGGCATCTTCCTCCTCGGGAAGATGGAGACCTTCTGGAGGTCACCAGACATAGACCCATATGGGGTTGCTCCATCCCGAGCGGCTCCCCCAAACGGCGATCTGGTGCCAGCCTTTGTAATCCGCACCGAACCAGGCGTGCCGGTAGCCTGGGTACCAGTACCCCCAGTACTGCCACGCCTCGTATCCGTTGGGGTACCTCTCGTAGGACCAGATCACCTGATACTGATCATTTCTTATTATGGTGTTCGTCTGCTGGCCGAACCAGAGAGCTGCGGGACCGTAGGTCCACCTTCCGCTGTAGTAGATCCACTGCTGGAGTCCGCCGCTGTATCTCCGGAAAGCCTCGGTCCCGCCGTAGTAGCTCCGGAAAACCTCCGGCCCTCCAGAAGCCACGGGCGAGCCGGGCCCCCCTGGAGCCAGAAGGCTCGAGCCGCCCGGAAGGCTGCTCACCTCATGCTCCGAGAGAGATAGGCCATCAGAGAGGTAAGATATCGGAGACCCCGTCGAGGCGGAGGGCGTGCTCTCCGGCTGGTAGCCTCCGGGCCTGGTGGCCGTCGGCTCGCCATCCGAGTAATCCCCCGTCGGCCAGGTGGTGGGCTCCGTCGTCGTATAAGGCTCCCGCCACTCATATGGCCAGCTGTATCCCGTCAAAAACGACCAGCTATCGTCCCAGGAACCCGACCAGCCGCCCATCTCAGACCACGGATCGTAGTCCGAATGCGGCATCGAATATCCCGGCTGTGCTGAAGAGATCGCCGCCATCGAGACGAGGGCGGCCAAGGCGATGACAAATCCCATCTGTTTATTCAATTATCCCACCTCACTTTCAGCCCATGGGCTCTGTGGACGGCCCACTTCCAAAGGAGGTGACCCCCTCTCCATAAGCTCACCTAGCCCATAAGTGGTTATACAATATTAGTATTATGGGCCCACCATTTATAACTTGTCGTGATGCCATCTCCAGATGGAAGCCGCTCAGGGATCTAAAATTAGCGAGCCTGACCTACTTCACCGAGGATGGAGGGAGTTCTCGGAAGATTCCGGTATTGACGACCTTTTAGGCCAGAATTTGGCCGCAAAGCTTATTCATCCATAGTTCTTCTAAATAACCTGCGCATATAATTGATTTATATCCGAAAACGGAGATGATCCAAGCAGTCCCTCCGAAGGCGCGAATAAGACCTGAGAGTTCTCACCGGCGTTCCCAGCCCGGCAAACCGCCGGGACGGATCAGCAGATGGCGCCGATCAGGACTATAATCCAGTCTCTCTGGAAGGGGGGCGGAAGATGCCCCGCCCTCAGCCGATGAGACGAAGGCGATAACCATGAGCCGCGATCAACCGAGTGTGGTGCCCAGATGAAGCTGAAAAGCCTGCTCGCCATCCCGTTGCTGCTGGTCGCCGTTTCTGCGGCAGAGCTGACAGCAGATATAGACCGATTCGAAGTGGAACTCCATCCCGGTGAGCTGACCGAACGAACCCTAACCCTGACGAACTCTGGCGACGAGCCGATCTTCGGGATCGCCACCATCCCCGTAGCCGGAAAGGCGAAGGAGCTGGTCACGATGGAGATCTCGGAGTTTGAGGTCTTGGGACCTGAGGAAGATGTGGAGGTCGATATAAACTTCTCGACGCCCCCGGAGATCAGCCCTGGAACCTATCCCGGATTCGTCTACTTCTTCGATGAAGTATCTTCTCTGCCGCTCCGGGTGGAGTTTGAGGTGGAGGTCATCGCCCAGGAGAGCTATGGGGTCAGCCTCAGCATCGACGATTCGAGATCGTCCACCGCGACCGCAGATCCGGATGAGCCCGCAGAGTTTGAGATCTACGTCAGAAACGCGGGCCGCTTCAAGGACGTCATATCCATCGATACGCCACGCCTCCCTCCCCTATGGACGGCGACCCTCTTCGACGGGACCGAGGCGATGGAGATGCCTTACAACCTTACCCTCTCCTCGGGGGTGAGCCGGGTCCTCGGCCTGGAGATCGTGGGCGAGAGGGCTGGAGAGCTCCGAGCGATCGAGATCGAAGCGACCTCCCTCAGCGACACCTCGAAGAACGCCACGGTGACGGCGGAGATCGAAGTGAACCAGGAGATCCGCCAGTATGAGGCGATCATCGACCTGCCGACAGTGATGGTGACCAACAGAACTCACGCCGGATCGATAAGGATAAAGCTGAACGTCGACGAGAGGATATCGATCCAGGTGGTGGCGCCTCAGGAGGTTCTGGTGATGCCCCAAAGCCAGGTCATATCGGTCGGGGAGGGGCGGTCCGGGATCGGCGAGTTCACGCTTTTGGCCACCAAGCCTGGAAAGTACAGGGTCGAGTTTATCCTCCACGACTCTTACCAGATCCCCCTGCCGGCGGAGGGGGCGGAGGTTCTGGTGGTGGACTCGGTCCGGTTCGCCATCGTCACCGGTGACGGCCTCCTATATCGGGCCCTAGCCCTTTCCTACGCCGAGGGGGTGGCGAACGAAACGGTACCCGTCATCACCCTGAGGGGCGGCGAGCTCTCTGAAGAGGACATCCAGATGCTGGAAGAGCTGCCCCTGGCCAAGGTGATAATCCTGGGCGACGAGGCGGTCGTCTCCGCCGAGGTCGAAGAGCGGATCCTGGATATGATGCCTGCAGAGAGGATGGCGGGATCCGATATCTGCGAGACGTCGTGGCTCTTCGCCTCTGCCTTCTGGCCCGAGGGTGCAGAAGCGGTGGTCATCGCCGGAACCGACGAGCTGGAGGCCTTTGCCGCCTACGAAGAGGCGAAGAAGATCAAAGCTCCGCTGGTGATCTGCGGCTCTCCCCTCTCGGAGGAGAGCGCGTCGGCCCTAGGCGAGATGATGGGATCCGGCCTCTCCAGGGCCCTGATCTGGGGGGGCGGAGTAGATCCTGCGGCGGCGGAATCGCTGAGAGAGGCGGGCCTGACCATCGAGGAGGTGGGATGAATGAGAGGCTTTTTGACGATCGTGGCGTTGTTTGCGATCCTCGCGATCGCCGCCGACGGCCAGATGGATAGGGGGACGAAATCGGATTCCCTGGAGGAGATCATCCTGGTGGGGGCTGACGACTGGCGAGCAGCGGTCGCCTCGACGCCTCTTGCCATCTGGTCGGAGGATGCCGGTATAGAGAGGAGGCCCCTCCTCATAATGCCGAGAGAGATCCGGGCAGAAGAGAGGCTCGGATGGATCGATCAGGCGGACCTGGAGCGGTACGGCCCCACCTCCACCCTCCACGCCATGGCGGCGGCAAACGTCTCGGCCCTGGTGATCGACGCCGAGGGGGACCTCGCCAAGAGCCTGGTGAAGGCTGCTCAGAAGGAGGGGATCAAAGCCTACGTCACCGCCACCCTGGAGGTTCCCGATGACTCCAAATCTGGAGCTTCCGAGGAGGAAGTCCTGGCGGCGACGGATAAAGGAGCCGCCTTAAGCCTTTTGCAGGGGATGCTCGCGGAGGACGGGGAGACGAAATCCGCCAACAGATCCGGTCCTGTCCCGGATCTGTACCGGGAGCTCTACCCCGACTCGGCCCAGATCGCCGTCCTCTCCGAGGGGGTCGTCGTCTCCGAAAGGCTCTGTCCCGTGGACCCCGATGCGAGAGATCTCCTCTACGACCGTGTCGAAGAGGTGATCGACGATTACCAGGCCGACGGAGTCGTCCTCTACAACTTCGGGTTTCTTGACGAGAATCACTGCTTCTGCGACGTATGCAAAGAGGAGTTCTACAACGATACGGGAGTAGACCTCTCCAGGGCGGGGTCCAGCAGCTACAACCGCCAGCTCTGGAGCCGGTGGAAGGAGGAGCAGCTGTTGGAGGTCATCGATGAGGTCGGGAGGATGGCCCGGGAGCTGGGCCCCGCAAAGCTCGGCGTGGCCCTCGGCGACCCCTTCGATCGGAGCGAGGGGTATAACCTCGCGGAGATATCGGACCGGGCCGACTTCGTGGTGGTGAGCCCCGTCGAGCCGGCGGATATGAGAGTGGTTTCGTCGATGGCAGGGGCTCCCGTCTTCGTCAGGCTCAGCGACGACTACATCGAGTACACCATATCCACCCAGAACGTAGAGGGGACCGTCGGCCGGATCGAAGATCTGGCGGAGGAGGGGGCCTCGGGGATGGTCTTCGAGTACGACGTCGTCTACACCCCCCTCTGGTCGGAGCTCCAGCCTCCGTCCTCCTCGGTCCAGTGGCTTATGGAGAGGCTCGATGGACGGACCCTGGCGATAGGGGACGTCTTCTGGGGCTCCGACGCGGTGATCGAGTACAACGACAGCTTCGAGATGGCCTCGAAGGTCGCCTCGAAGTGGGATAAGTCGCCAGGGGCGGTCCTGGTCGGTGACAACTACAGCGCCGGGCTCACAGCAGCATCCATCGCATCCTACCTCAACTGGCCGATCCTCTTCGTCGGTGAAGATCTGACGAACACCACGGAGGAGGACCTGGCCCGCCTCGGGTCGAGACAGGTGATAACATCAGGCCCCATCTCCGACGGCGTCAGGTCCCGGCTCGCCGAGCTGAACCTCACGATCCTGGAGGGGAACAGGGAGCTATTGATCCGGGAGATGAAGGCCAGAGGAGACGAAGTGGAGTCGGTGGTCCTCACCAACTCTCGCGACATCTCCCTCCTCAGCCCGAAGCCCAAGTCGGATCTTACGAGGACGAACGTCGGCGAAGACCTCGTCCTGGAGGTGGAGATGAACCCCGCTGAGATACCCTCCGACCGGGAGGGAGAGATCGTACGCCTGAAGATCACCCTCAAGAACAGCGGCAAGGAGGATCTGAAGGACGTCACCTTCACCAACCTGATCCTCCCGGGGAGGATGGTGGCCTGGTGGAGCTCCCCGTCGGGGAAGGTCGACCTCACAGACCCATCGACGGGGCTTGCGCCGACCCCCGACAGCGCCTTCTTCAGCGGGACGAGGCTGAACTGGACGATCGACAGCCTCGCGCCCCGGGAGTTCGCCACGCTTAACCTGGAGATCATGATCCTCCACGCCCTTGACGCCGGATGGACCCAGCCCCTGGATGGGGGTATCTCCGTGAATTACAGTGACGATGACGAGGAGACGGAAGACGCGGGAACCAGGAGGTTCGACGAGGGACCCTTCATCAACATAACCCTTCCAGAAAGGACGTCGCCTGGATGGGCCATCGTATCCTGGGAGGTGACGAGGCAGCCTGCCAGGGTCGTTCTCAACTACTACAACCCCGATGGCAAGGCCGCCAGCCAGGTCTTCACCGACTCCCGCCCCGGGAAGGTCTCGAACGCCACCGTCCTCCTCGGAAGGCCGGGGACCTGGACCTTCAACCTCGAGGCCTGGACGAGCTCTGAGACGATAGATCACCGAACAAAGAACTTCACCGTCACCGTCGCCACGTCTGCCAGCCCCATAAACGTCACCGCCTTCAGCCACACCAAGATCCCGAAGCTATCCCTCCTATCTGCCCAGATGGCCGGGGCGAGGAGGGGGGTCGTCTTCGACGCGGCGACAGACCCCCAGAACCTCAATCCATCGGCGGTGGAGGCGGACCTCCGGGCCCTGGTGGAGGACCAGGGGATATCGCCCAAGTACCTGATGGTGGTGGGCGGCCCCGGGTCACTCCCCGTCATATCGACGGGAGGAAGACAGTCGTCGGGGGTCTTTGAGTACGATATATGCCGCGAGTACGGGATCGAGCTCGACGACGACGGCTACCAGGACGTGGCGACCGGAAGGATCATCGGCCTCAGCGTCTACGACGCCTCCCAGACGGTCGCCCGGACCTTCGCCTACGAAAGGATCGGAGGCGAATGGCGCAACTCCGCCCTGGTGATATCCTCGCCCGCCGATTACCCCACGACATGGCCCCAGTCGCCGATACCCCTCCGGATTGGAGAGTACCTGAGGGCAGCGGGGCTGAACGCCGAGAACCTCCGGTGGGAGGAGGCGACCTACCAGAGGGTCTCATCGAAGATGAACAGCGGCCAGAACATCGTCTACTTCGACTATCATGGGGTCGACTGGGGCTGGCAGCTCTCCATCTGGGCCCTCATGGACCAGATCCTGGACGAGGAGCAGGTCAAGCAGATGACCCTCGCCCCCCAGACTACCACCACATCGGCCTGTCTCACCACCAAGCTGAAGGGGCAGGTCTTCGCCTACAGGGACGGGATCGACATATATATCCCGACGAGGCTGGAGGACTCCATGGCCCTGGCCTTCCTGAGGGCGGGGGCCGCGAACTACGCTGGGCCCAGCGCCAACTCCTGGATCTTCGTATCCGACGACTACGCTGGAAGGATGCATCAGGCCCTCGTCTTCGAGAACGCCACCATCGGCGAGGCGATGATGGCTGCCAACAACCTCTACGTATCGAAGATCCTGGCCACCGAGGGGATCGATCTCGAAAAGATCGACGAATATCAGCCCTGGTACATCTCCATCGAGGATATGCTCAACCAGACGACGAGCATATACGCCCTCTTTGGAGATCCCGCCTTCAGGCCGACGATCCCGAAGACTCCGGACCGTCCCTACGAGATCGAGACCTCCGAAGTCACCGATTCGAACGAATCGAACGAGGTCTCGGTATCGATCAAGCCTACGTCGGAGTGGTCCAGCGACTGGATCTACTGGATTCTAGAGGACTCGTCCGACGGGTATCTCAGCCTGAACGCCCCTCCAGCCCTCATCGGCGAGGTGAAGATCGCCAGAGACGCCGAGGAGATCGCGGTGAAGGAGAGGGGACGGGCGGTCTGGCACGGCGAGGAGCTGATAGGATCGGAGAAGCGGGTGATCTGGCCGGTTCTGAGCCCCACCCTGGGAGAGGCGAGGAACTACACCGTCGAGTACCGGGTCGTCCCTGGTGAGGTCCAGGTCGTCAACGTCTCGGTGGGCTGGACCCCCTTCTCCCTCCACCTGAAGCCGAAAGATTCCTCCATCTCCAAGATCCTAGATCGAAAGAGCTACCGGGGGATATTCGTCCTCTCAGGAGACGGCTGGAACTACACCATCAAGGACGACCACGCCGCCAACGTCACCGACCTAGAGCCTGGAAGGGGGTACATAATAGACGGCCTGGAGAGCTTCTCCCTGGAGATAGCCGGGAAGCCTGTGGACCTCCCCTACATGGTGGAGCTGAAAGAGGGGTGGAACCTGGTGGGAACCCCCACCAACGAGACGGTCGTTATGGCGAACGTCACCGTGAGGGCGAACCACAAGAGGTATGCCTACTCCGAGGCGGTCGAGGAGGGGATAGTCTCCGCATTCCTCTGGCACTACAGGGACGGAAAATGGGTCCACGTCGAGAGGAGCGAGCCATTGATTCCGGGCGAGGCCTACATGATGGAGGCTTCGATGGATTGCAAGCTCCAGTTCAGCTGAAAAGGTCTGATGGGGACGAAAATACGTCGCCATGACCCGGATAGGGTCATGGCCTTTCCCTAATGAAGAGTTATATCCCAGCTCTATTCAGCCGCCGCATCATCTGCCCCTGCAATTGTTCCCTTCCTCGTCCCTGGTGCAGACCCGGAGATATCCCGCATCCTCATCGACGTATCCGTTGCAGGTCACCTTGCAGGTGTAGTAACCCGCGTCCTCCGGAGAGACGTTTCTTATGATGTAAATGCTGCTAGTCTCTCCAGGAATGGGGGTTCCATCCTCGGAGGTGATCCCCTTGAACCACTGGTAGACGGGTTCGTAGCATCCCGATACGAGGGCCCGCAGGGTGGCGGTACGTCCCTCACATTTGACCTCGTTGGGGACGATGACGGCAAGGTTCTCGAAGACCCGATACTTGACCTCATTGCTCTTGGTCGTGGCCATAGTATCCTGGTTTTTGACCTCGTACCAGACGGTGTAGTCGCCCACGGAGTCGGCAGAGAACCAGACCCTATAAGCCCTATTCGCCTTCACCTGCCATTCGGGAACGTAGGTCTGTTCTGTGCCGTCGGGCTTCAACTCGTGGATCGTCAACTTCCCATCCATCCCCGGAATTATCAGCTCCTTCGCGAACCTCCCCTTTTGAATGACGAGCTTTGTGGTCCGGACGTTGGTGCTGTAAGGGAATACTATCCAGAGGGCGTTCTCATCGGGGCCCGGCATTCCGGGATGGTCGATGGTGTCGCCCCATCCGAACTCCTCCCCCTCATACTCCGCAGCGTCGCTGTAGAAGCTATCATCGATGACCCAGTCGTCGACGGGGTAGACATCCGACCCCTCCAACGCCGCCCCTTCGATGACCTCATCGGCATTCTTCGCCGCCGAAGAGGTGGGCTGATCCGCCTTTACGCTCCCGACGGCCCAATCGCCGCCGAGATCGAAGCCTTCTCCCCATAGGGGCCAGTTATCTCCCAAAGACGTGCCGCTCCCCCCGTCTCCACCGAGGGAGGGAGAGACCGAGAACAGGCCGATGACCAGGACGGCCATCAATAGTCTAATCGCCTTCATGCTAACAATCTCCCTGAAGGAGATATTACCACCTACTGATATAAAAGATTTATTTTGAAAAAGATCCCCGGGTTGTTGTGGAGGTGGCGGATGCGAGCGGGCTAAAATATGCGGGCCTCCGATGGAGCCGATCGATCAACCTTCATCCGAGGGCAGTTCCGATCGGATCCTCTCATCCAGGCGGGCTCTCAAAAGGTCGATGATCCGATCGACCTCCTCGGTCCGGGGGAGAACCTCCCGGGCCCGATCGAGGTAGCCCCTCTCCCTCACCGCCAGGAGGGCGGGCCAATAGTTCAGGTCGAAGATCCAGCTCGCCTGGAGGAGCTTGAAGTCGTTGAGCCGCTTGACATCGGAGAGCTTCACGATCTTGCCCGCCGATAGATCCCTGAGGACCTCCTCGCTGATCCCGGCCTCGTCGGGGAGGTCGAGCTCGAGGGCAAGATTTCGATATCCCACCACCTCGCGCCGCCGATAGTAGTCGAGGAGGATGGCCCAGATGTCCAATTTATCGGCGTCTCGGAGGAGCCTGGAGAAGAAGAGGCAACGCTCCGATTCGTCCTCCGGAAGGCTGGCCCGGTTGTGATAGGAGATCGCCTTGAGGATCAGCTCCCGCTCTTCGGGATCGAGGGCGTCCAGGACCCCGCTATCGATGAGAACCTCGACGGATAGGGCGGCGTGGTCGCAGGATCGCCGGTCTGAGAAGGTTCCGTAGGTCGCGTACTGCGGGAACCGTCCGAGGTCGTGAAGTAGGGCCATCGCTTCGGCGAGGCGGATCTCTTCGCCGTCGAGGCCGAGGGACTCCCCCATATCGCGGATCTCCTGGCGGACGCGGGCGGTGTGCTCCTCCTTCAGGAGTATGTTCTCGTCTTTTTCGGGATCGCCGGCCTTGAAGGCCCGAATGTAATCGGAGAACCAGCAATAGAGCTCTTTGACGGCGCCTTCGTCCATCTTTGGTCCACCAGAGATATCCTCACTCCTCGAAGGGGACGATGTAGACGCCGTCCTTGCGCTTCTGTCCCTTCACCAGCTCGCAGTGGCGAAGGATCGCGAACTGGTTCTCTAGCTCCTCGGGCGGTAGGCTGAACCTTTCAGCGATCTCGTCCCTCGTGGCACCACCCTTGGATACGATGAAGTCGTAGATCTCCTTCTGGACGTCGGTCAGCCCCTCGGCGCCGACGAGCCCGGCCTTCTCCCTCAGGATCTTCTTCGACCGGACGGCCCAGGGGTCACAGGCCTTGATCCTCGAGTGGGCGCTGATGTAGCAGTCCTCGCATATCCGGCTTCCGCCCTCCTCGATCAGTTCTTCGGCCGGGAATTCGCGCCCGCACCGTTCGCAGTCTGCGACGAGTTCGTCCTTATCCGTCATTTTGATCCGCTTCCTTCGATCTTCCTACATCGGCCACGCCCTTCAACAGCGCCTCGTACCTTTCCCTGATCCTCTCGATGATGTCCATCTCGTAGGGCTGGTGGGTCGGAACCTGGATCTCGGCCTCCACGCCTTTGTAATCGGGAGCGGCAGGGATCCCTTTCTCGTCCGTCGAGATGCCCAGGTCCAGGGAGATCTCCTCGATCATCGGCGAGAGCGGCTTGATCGGCCGGGCTCCTATCGCCCTCTCCCTGTAACCGGCGAGGACGGCATCGACCTCCTCGAGGAGGGATGCGGCCTTTGCAGGATCGGCTGATCCAGCCATCTCGGCGATCAGCCGTATGCTCTCCTTCAGCTGGGTGAAGGTTCTGACGCCAGCCTCGATCAGCTCCCCAGAATAGTGCTCCCTTGCCCTCTCCGCATAGCCCGGCGCGATGACCAGAAGGTCGAGGCCCTTCATCGCCTGGATGTCGTTTTTGTTGGGTTGGTAGGGGTTGACGACGTCGTACTCGAGGCCCATCCTCTCGGCGAGGCTCCTGTACATGGGGGTGACCCCAAGCCGCCGTCCCTCCATAGCCCTCCTGACGAAGTCTGGGTCGTCGAAGTCGAGGCCGAAGTACTCGGCGAAGCTCTTGGTGGTGGTGATGATCTTCGTCCTCCCCTCCTTCTCGGCCCGGATCAGCCCCCGCTCCAGGAGCTCCCGGACGTGGCCGTAGCTCTTGTTGCCCCTCACCCTCGCAAGCTCACTCTGGGGGATCGGCTGGTGACGGGCGATGACGGCCAGGGTCCGCAGAAGCGGGGGATCCAGCTCCTGGGGGCCGACCTTGCTCACCCGATCGGCGACGGTGGAGCGGACCTGCATGACGTACCGCCCCTCAAACTCCCTGACCTCGAGTCCGCCCGCCCTCTCGGAGTACTCCCGGACGAGCTCGTCGGCGAAGCGCCTTGCGACCCTTATGGGCAGGTCCGTCAGCTCGGCGATCTCCGCCGCCGTGAGGGGCCTTCCGGCTGCAAAGAGGGCGGCCTCCACTACCGCCTCCTCCCCGTTCCCCGCCCCTTCCACCCCCACCTCAGAAGCCTCCCCCGCCAAGATCTATCCCCCTCAAGCCACCGGCTCTCCAGGCCCGCCGGGGTGCCTCATGATGTAAAGCTCGCTATAGAGGGCGTCCTGCTCGATCCAAATCTCCCTCCTCCCCGCCATGAAGAGGAGGGAGACGTAGCTCAATACGTCCCTCTCAGGTAGATCCGAGAAGGAGATCCTATCAGCATCCTCGAGCATCTCAAAGATCGCTGGCCGGAGGCCCCGGATCCGGTCCTCGATCCCCTCATCGTGGGCCCGCTCCATCGCCTCCTCCACCGTCGGCTCGGGCCTCTCCCTCACCCTCGCGACCTTCCTATCGGCGACGGTCTCCGCCCTCCTCAGCTCGGATATCAGCTCCTCGAGGGTGACGGGCCTCCTAGCCCTCCTCCTTATGGGAGGGGTCGGGAGGCCTTCGGTCAGCCGCCTCTTGAAGACGGGGGGCTCTTCGACCTCATCGAACTCCACCTCCGGCATCTCGTCCCCCTCCATCGAGTCGGACTTCATCCTCAGGAGGATGCTGGCGTAGAGGAGGGTCCTGCCGAGGGCGGGAAGGTCTCGATCCCCCAGGGCCTCGATCCTCTCCAAAAACTTCTCCGTCACCTCGGAGAGGTCCACGTCCCACGGGTCGATCTCCCCCCGCCTCGCGAGGTCCAGCAGGACCATGATCGGGTCGGGCTCGATCCCGTAGGCCTCGACGACCTCCAGGGCTTCTACGGTGCTCAGTTCAAACACACCCCCGTGACGGTCGATATGTTGTTCTCCTGCATCGTCACCCCCACGACGTACTTCGCCTCCTGGATCATCGGCTTTCGCAAGGAGACGACGATGAACTGGGCGGCCTTGGCGATGCCCTTGATCAGCTTCGCCACCCTCTCGACGTTCGCCCCATCCAGGAACATGTCGATCTCGTCCAGGGCGTAGAAGGGAGCGGGCCGGAACCTCTGGATCGCGAAGATGAAGGAGAGGGCGGTGAGGCTCTTCTCCCCTCCGGACATCGCCTCCAGCCGGTGGAAGGCCTTCCGGGCTGGCCTCGCCCGGATCGTCATCCCGCCGCTGAGGGGGTCCTCCTCGCTCTCCAGGACCAGCTCCCCCTCGCCATCGGAGAGGCGGTTGAAGGTATCCCTGAAGTTATCGTTGATCCCGTCGAAGGCGGCCATGAAGGCCTCCCTCTTCATCTCCTCGTACCGGTCGAGCTTCGCGAGGAGGTCTTCCCTCTCCCGCTGGAGGGTCTCTCGCCGGTCCCGGAGGGTCTCTCGCCGGTCGAAGACCCGGTCGTACTCCTCGATGGCGAGCATGTTCACCGGCTCCAGCTCCTCCATCGACCTCTCCAGGGCGTTGATCTTTCTGATTATAGTCTGGCTCTTGGGTGGCTCCTCGGAGGCGTCGATCCCGAAGCTCTCGATCTCGGCCCGCAGGCCTTCGGCCGTCGACCTCATCTCCAGGGCGGCGCCCTCCGCCGCGGCGGACCGGGCCCGGATCCGCTCGAGCTCCCGGTCGGCGGAGTCGACCTCCCTCCCCTTGGCCATCACCTCGTCGAGGAGCCGGCTCCTCGTCCCCTTCAGGTCGGTCAGCTCCTCCTCGATCTCCCTCTCCCTCCGGCCGAGGTCGGCGAGGGCAACCTTCGCCGAGGCGATCCGATCGGCTGCGGCGCCCTTCTTCTCCAGAGCCATCCTCTTCTTCTCCTCCCGGGCATCCCGCCGCCCCGAGAGCTCCTCCTTTCGGGCGGAGAGGCTCTCCTCCCGGAGGCGGTGGCTGGTGATCTCAGCCTCGATCTCCGAGGCCTTCCGGGAGAGGGACCGGACTTCGGCCTCCAGGCCGTCGGCGAGGGCCGATAGCTCCGGGATCTCCGACCCCTCCAGGTCCCTCTCCAGGGACCTCGCCCGCTCCTCCGACCCCCTCGCTTCGGCCTCCTTCCCCCTGATATCCCGCTCCAGGAGGTCGAGCCCCTCCATCACCCCGGCGGCGTCCGCCTCCAGCTCCGCCAGCCTCCTCTCCCGCTCCTGGACGAGCCTCTCGAGCCGGACCCTCTGGCCGTCGATCTCCTCGATCCGGACCTCGATCCGCGAGACCTCCCGGCCCAGCTCCTCCACCCCTCTCCGGACCGAGGAGACCTCGCCCTCGACCCGGTCGAGCCGCTCGATCAGGGCATCCCTCTCGGCCTGGGCTGCCAGGACCTTCCTCTTCGCCTCCTCCAGCCTCTGCCGCTCGTCGGCGGCGAACTTGAGCCGCGACTTGAAGGTGCCCCCAGTCATGGCCCCCCCCTTCTCCACCAGGTCGCCGTCCAGGGTCACCATCCGATATCGGCCCATGAGCCTGCGGGCCGTCTCCAGGTCGTCTACGACCAGGGTGTCTCTGAAGACATGCCAGAAGGCGGGGAGGAACCGGGGGTCGAAGGCGACGAGGTTGATGGCGTAGTCGACGATCCCCAGCTCCTTCGGAGCCGCCGGTGGGGTGCCCGATGCCATCTTGTTGAGGGGGAGGAAGGTGGCGCGCCCCGCCTTCGACCTCTTGAGGCTCTCGATCGCCCGGGCCGCATCCCCGTCGGTCTCGGCGACGATGCTCTGGAGCCTCGCCCCCGCCGCCACCTCCAGGGCGGTGGCGTAACCCTCGCTGACGTTTCCGAGCTCTGCGATCGTCCCGAAGAGGCCAGCAAGTTCTCCACGACTGATGGCGGACCGGATCGCCTCCACCGCCCTGCTGTAGCCAGAACCCTCCCCCGCGGACCGGAGGCTCGCCTCGGCCCGGGCCCGCTCCATCTGAAGCCGCTGGAGGTTCTCATCGACCCGCGCCATCTCTCGCCTTATCGATATCCGCGCGGAGTCGAGGTCGTCCCTCTCCTCCTCGAAGATCGATATCCTCTCCTCCAGCTCATCCCGCTCCCGGCCGATCCGGCCCCTCTCCCGGTCGAGCCCCGCCATCGCCTCCCTCGACTCGGAGATCTCGATCGCCGCCTCCTCCCGCTCGATGGAACGCCTCCTGGCGGCGTCTAGGTGGCGGTCTCTCTCCCTCATCAGGTCCGCCACCCTCGACTTGGCCTCCTCCACCTCCTTCTTGGCGATGGCGAGCCGGTCCCTCACCTCCGCATACCGGGCGTCGGCCCGGGCTATCTTCTCTCTATACGAAGCCAGGGCCTCCTCCCGTTCTTGGATCTCGGCGAGGATGCTCGCCTTCCGGATGGAAGCGTCCCGGACCCGCGAGGCGAGCTCCTCCGCCTCCCGGCCGAGGCGGTCGGCCTCGAGGTAGGCGGACCTCTGCTCCGCCTCCAGCTCGGCGATCTCGCCGTCGGCCCCCTCGATCCGCCCCTCGTCCGCCTCGATCTGTCCCTTCACCTCCACCATCCGCCGCTTTACCTCGATCTGCTCGTCCTCGCCCTTGAAGGTGATCTCGGCGTTCAGCCCCTTCAGCTCCCCCTCCAAGGAAGAGAGCTCCGCCCTGCAACGGTCCAGCCGACCGGTGAGCTCCGCCTCCTCCGATCGGAGGTCGAGGACCTCAGCCTCGAGGTCGGAGAGCTCCGATTCCGCCTCCTTCAGCTTCGCCAGAAGGAGGAACGCCTCCATCCGCCGCTTCTCCTCCCTCTGGGCCTGGTAGGCGAGGGCCCGGTCCCTCTCCTCGGCGAGCCTCGATAGCTGGGACTCGACCTCCTCGAGGATGACGTCTCCCCGGTCGATCCTCTCCCTCACCACCTCCAGCTCCTCCAGGGCCTTCTTCTTCTTCTCATCGAACTCGGCAACGCCCGCGATCTCGTCGACGATCCTCCTCCTCTCCAGGGAGGACATCTCTATGATCCTGGTGACGTCCCCCTGCATCACCACGTTGTACCCCTCGGGGGTGATCCCGGCTCGGGAGAGATGATCGTGGATCTCCGCCTGGGTGCAGGGGTTGCCGTTAAAATAGTAGATGCTCTGGTACTTGTTCTTGGTCAGCCTGACCTTCCTCGATATCTCGACGACGTCCACGTCGACGGGGACGCCTCTCTCGGAGTTGTCGAACTTGACGGTCACCTGGGCGAAGTCGGGGTTTTTCCCGTTGTCCCCCCGGTAAATGAGGTCAGGAAGCCTCTCGGCCCTCATCGCCCTGCTGGACGATAGGGATAGGGCGAAGAGAAGAGCGTCGACGACGTTGGACTTGCCACTGCCGTTGGGCCCGGTGACGGCGATGAAGTCGTTTTTGAGGGGTATCACCGCCCTCCTGCCGAAGGACTTGAAGTTTACGAGCTCTATCTCCTTGATGTGCAACCTCGACCACCTTTGCTACTCCAACCCGGTCCGGGAGATCTCATCAACCTTCCGGCCGCCCAATCTCGGAGCCGGTATGGCCCCGAAGACCCCCTGGTCGATCTATCTCCGGAGACTTTGTATCTTCTCATTAAAATACCTATTCAATGGTTTATATTTTGGTTTCCCCTATCTTTGACTGCAAAGAGATGGATTGATTAATTAACGAGGACCAACGACCAACCATTCGGGGCTGGTTCGTTGCTGGAGTTTTTGACCTTCGCCGTCTCTCTCGTCGCCCTCTACAGCGGGGCTAGGGCGATCACCGATAGCGCCGTCCACTTCGCCAAGGTCCTGGGGATCTCCGAGTTCGTCATCGGAGCGACGGTCGTCGCCTTCGGCACCGCCCTTCCGGAGTTTTCGACGTCCATCGTCGCGATGGTCGCCGACGGCGGCACCCCCGAGATCGCCGCCGGAAACGTCCTCGGATCGATCCTGGCCAACACCGGCCTCGCCCTCGGCGCGGCAGCGGCCCTCTACGGGATATACATCGACAGAAAGATCCTGGAGACGGACCTATCCTTCCTCCTGGCCTCGATGCTGGCGATTTACGTCGTCTTCCTCGACTACAGAATAACCTGGATCGAGGGGGTCGTTCTCATCGCCGTCTACTTCGCCTTCATCCACCACGAGATCTCCGAGCACCGGAAGGGGGAGGCGAAGGGGAGCGAGAAGCTCGATCCCAGGCGCCTGGGCATCTTCTTCGGCGGGGTCCTCATCCTGTCCGTCGGCGCAAACTACATGATCGAGGCGATCCAGTCGATCTCCTCGACCCTGGGGATCTCCGAGGGGGTGGTGGCGGTGATCCTCCTCGCCATCGGAACCTCCCTCCCCGAGATCAGCACCGCCATCGTCGCCGCCAAGAATGGCCGGGGAGACATCGCCATGGGAGACATCATGGGCGCCAACGCCTTCAACGCCCTGATCATCCTCGGAGCCTCCTCCCTGGTGGGGGACGTGGCCGCGGGAGAGGCCTTCGTCTCCGTCACCCTCCCCGTGGTGGTGCTGATCAGCCTCCTTCTGGGGTTCATGATCCTGGGCAACAGGATCACCAGGTTTGAGGGGAGCCTGCTCGTCGCGATATACCTCCTGGAGGTCATCGCGATCCTGACGATCCTGTAAATAAGGGACAGCGGGACGATCTGATCTGAGGACGGTTTGATCCCGGGGCGATCTGAGAACGGGATGGGAGAAGAGATCCCCGGCCGCCGCCCTCTAGCTCGAGACGATCTTCTGGATCAGGGCCGTGATCCCGGGCTTTCCTTCCCGGGGAGGCTCGGCGGGCAGGCAGGTGGGCCCCATCGGGAAGGAGCCGAAGATCTCTTTATTGAACCGGTCGGCGATCTCGTCGAAGATCCTCTTGTAGGCGACGCAGTGAGGGTCGACGCCCAATAGCTCCCCGCCGGAAGGCGCTATGGCGTTGTAGGGGCATCCTCCCCGGCAGTACCTGAGATGTCGGCATCCTTTGCACTCTTTGTCCACCCGCTCTTTGAAATCCTGCATCCTCCTTCCCGCATCGGACCCCGCGAGGTCTGCCTGGGTCGGCCGGTCTCGGACGTGGCCCATCACCCACTCCGGCATCCCGACAAACCGGTAGCATGGGTAGATGCTGCCGTCGGGGCCCACGGCGAAGGTGTCTTCCATGCAGTCGACGTAGGTGCAGACCGTCCCCCGGCCGGTGAAGACGCATCTAGCGAGGTCGTTGATGTTCCTTACCTCGATCTCGTCCATATTCTCCAGGTACTTGTCGAGGAGGTAGACGAGGAGCTCGCCGTACTTCTCGGGATCGAGGGCCCACTTATTGGGGTCGTCGCTCTTCAACGATGGGAGGGCGGGATGGAGCTTGAGGGTGAGGCCGTTCTCTAAAAAGAAGTTGAAGATATCCTCCTTGAAGTCGATCGAGCGCGAAGTGAAGGTGCAGATGAACTGGACGGAGAGGCCGTGGGCCTTTGCGACCGCGTAGCCTGCCATCGTCTTATCGAAGTATCCTTTCGATCTCTGGAGGTCGTTGAGGTCCCTCGGACCGTCGAGGCTTGAGCCGATGGGGATCTGGTACTCGGCGAGGACGGAGGCCAGCTCCGGGGTCATCTTCCAGAGGTTCGTCTGGAGGGCGAAGGCGATCTTCCGAGGCCGGAGGCCCTGGGTGATCGAGGCCAGAGCCTCGCGATAGAAGTCGGCGCCCGCGAGGAGCGGCTCGCCGCCGTGGAAGGTGAAGGTGACGGGGTCGTCCCGGAAATCTTTCAGCCATTCGACGGTCTCTTTTACGGTGTCGATCGTCATTATGGGGGACCGTTCATCGGAGGACCAGCAGTAGCTGCAGCTGGATGGACAGCCCAAAGTGGGGATGATCATCACGTGAAAAGGCCTTTTCTGAGCCACGCTCTTTTTGGTATTCTTCAAGGTACTAATAGTTTTCCGGCTCTCGATTTTTTCCCAGACCTCGCCTTGACGAAATGATCGGCAGCCTCAAATCGAGGCCGATCTGGCCCTGCCGCCGGCAATCCTTCGGGGGTGCCACGCTGGAGACCGGGAGAGATCGCGGACGGGCTTGAAGAGATGAGCGGAGCCGTTCAGGAACAGAGCCCGAGGTCGTCTTCGGCAGAGGCGGGCTCGCAGGCCAGGTCGGCTCCGCTCCCAAGGCGCTCGAAATCCCAGCTAGGGAGGCTCCATCCGCCGCAGTCCTCGCGCCCCCCTTCTGCCTCGTCGAGCTCTCCGGCCTTCGCTCCCGAGATCTCGTCGGAAGGCCACGATAGCCAGCCGATCTCCAGGGAGCTGAAGTTGGCGGCGCAGATCTCCTCGTCGCCCTCGCCTGCGCAGACGAAGACGCGGTTCGTCAGCTCCGGACCGGGGCAGCCGGTGACGTCCAGCTCTATCTCTATCTCGGCGACATCTCCGATGGCCAGGTGGGTGAGGGTCCAGTTGCAGCTTTCGGCCGTCATCTCCGTCGGCCTCAGGGAGGATCTGAGGTAGCCGGCACCCTTCGGGAAGAGATCCTGGACACGGATCGGCCCCAGGGCCCGGTTGCCGTCGTTCTCGATCCCGATGGCGTAGGCGGCGATCTTCCTCGTCTTCGTCTCCCCCGGAAGATGAGGCTCATCGCTCCCCCAGGGGAGCGTCTCCTCCTCGATCCCCTCCAAGCCCTTGGTCACGTTCAGGTGGGGCCGGTCGTACCTCGAAGCTCCGGATATCAGGATCCGCCTCGCGATCGAGTAGTCGCCCTCGTAGATCTCGTCGAAGTCGATGGTGGGCACCAGCCGAGATTTCACCGATGAGTTCGTGGATGCATTCTCTGATTCGTTCGTCGATGTATTATCCAATCCGGCCGGCGAGGCTCCGTAGTAGATCGTCCTGTACCTCGCCCGGCCCGAAAAGTTCGCCTCCGTATCCATCTCATTCAGGCCCCGAGCCACCGTCTCCTTATCAAGTTCAGTGATGCTCGAATACTCCTCAGCGATGAGGCTCGTGCCGGGGGTCGCAGAGCTGATCCCCTCTTTCCACTTTCCGGAGGCGTTGGCCGACGCGCCATCGGTGAGCCTCAGGCCCGTCGGCGAGTATTTGAGGCGGATATCCTTTGCGATGTAGTTGGTGTAGGTCCTGACCAGCTCCTCGGATGAGTAGCTGCCTGTGCCCGACTCATAGCTCCTCTGGGCATCGCCGATCCTTTTATCGACGACGACAATCCCCGATCCTTCTGCCGACTTGTTCGAGGCGGCGGCGGAGCCGTACTCGTCGACCCGCTCGATGATCCGGAAGCTTCCCGCGTAATCCTCCCGGGACTCGAAGATGGGGGTCGCCTTGAAGGTGGAGGTGTTGGTGGGCATCTTCAAGAAGCCGATCTGAGCCGTCCCGTCGAACTCGGCGCTGATCGCCATCTCCGACTCGTTCTCATTTAAGAAGAACTCCGACTCCCGGTCGAGGGTGGTGGCATATCGATAAGACTCGGCCATGGAAGCTCCGGTGACGCGGTTTTTGGCCGAAGCCTCCCCGGTCCACCGGGAGGAGTAGGTGACGGTCCTGTTTCTGGGCAGTGTCAGGGTGGTGGCCCCGTAGGTCGCGGCCATATCCTTCTCCAGGGAGATGAGGTCGTTCTCCGTCTCCATCTTCACCAGATCGTCGCTCTCGTAGGCGCCGGAGCCGTGCTCCCGGGTGGACAATTCGGTCCCCGCCCTCCCCACGGCCACGGTCTCGCAGTCCGAGATGGTCTCGTACTTATTGCTCGTCCCGTTGAGGTAGGTGACGTAGATGCAGTTAGTGAGGGGGAAGGGGTCGAGGGAGGTGGTGTAATGGTTGGCGGCGTTGACGAAACCCTCTCCGGTGACGCCGCTCTCCGAGGAGAACTCGAAGTCCTGCCTCTCGGGGACCTTCACCACGAGGGTGATCTTCTCACACTTATCATCAATCGTACCCAAGGTCCAAGCGATCTTGCGGAAGCGCTCTCCATCGCTGTAATCGCGGGCTGGAGGGGGATCGGCGGAGACGAACTCCACTTCATGGCTGAAGATGTCCTCGGCGACAACTTCGTATGCGGGCGCTCCCGGCTCATTCGTCCCGTATTTGTTGCAGATCTCAATGATGTAAGTGACGCTCTCGCCCCGCGCGACGGTCTTGTTGAGGGCCGTCTTCGTTACGTCTATGGGATCGATCCCGAAGGGGACGGAGATGGTGCCCACTGCGGTGACGATCGTGCCGCTATAGGTGCCGGTGGCGGTGGCGGTGTTCACCAGGGGGCCGGGATAGTCGCTCTCCTGAACTGTATAACTTTTGGTGCCGGTGGCGGATCCTCCGAATCCCAGGGACGTCGTACTCAGTGTTACTGGTCCGAGCCTGTTATCGACCAGCGTAATGCCAGTTATGGTGGTGCCAAAGGCGACGTTGGTGACGGTGTAGGTGTAGGTGATCACCTTACCCACCGACACGCTCTCAGCATCGCAGGAGATCGACACCATCAAAAACTCCTCGTCATATCCCAGCGAGTAGTGCCTATCTTGGCCGTAACCATCACCCTCGGCGCTGGTCCAGTCCAGGGTTCTGGTAGTTGGCGAAGGGGAGCCCTGTTGATTATCGAATATCGAGTATCTGAGCCTTACCTTATTATCGTCCTTCCATGTTGTATCAATCTTGTCGAAAGACCACGTTAGAACAGGGACGGCAGTATCATCTGCGATTCCCAATGGATTCCCCAATGGATCCGTTGGACCAGAAAAAATTATTATCGAATTAGGTTTATATCTGTTAGTTTGAGGTACGACGTCGGTTATCACCACGTCAAAGGCGTCTGAATGGCTCTCTAAGGTGTGGTAGACCGAAAGCTCATAATCGATCTGATTGCCGGTTTTGCCTATGCGCCTCTTTTCGATCTTGAGATCCGGCTCCACTATCTCCGTCGGCTGCGATCGCCCCGTCTTGGCTCCCGGCCCGCCGTCGTAGGTATACGATACGGTGCCGGGGGGGAGCTGGACTCCGTCCTGGTTTCCTGCCACATCAGCGACGATGCCGTCGAACTGGATCTCTATGTCCTGGTTCCCGGTGTTGTAGACGCTCTCGATGGTCCAGGTTACGGTGACGGGGGCGGACCCGTCGTTGGGCGTGCTCACCACCTCTTGATGCGATGAAATCGGAGCACCGCTCGCGCTGAAGCTGCCAATCTTGTAGATCACCCCCGCGGGGAGGTTGTAGGTGACTACGACGTTGTGGACCGGGCTTTGCTGCGGAAGATCGACGCCCACGACGTAGAGGCCCGCCGACGCGCCGGGGATGGCGACGAGGGCCAAAAGCAGGATGACGGCCGCTCGCCGGGCGTTCCCGCCGCCCATCGTCATGGAAGACCTCCGGATAAGGCGACTTCATCTTCGTCCAGGGCTCTGCCGTCCTCCGAGGTCACCCTCGCCTCCAGGAAGGCTCCTTTGGAGAGATCCCCCGCCCCATCGAGGCGGATCTCAAAGAGCCGCGACGCGGTGGGGATTATGGAGGCCTCCTCCAGAGGGGCCTCGCCCGCCGCCAGGATCGTCCCTCCTTCGTCTCTGAGGACGGCCCCAGCCCGAAGCCGATAGTGGTGGTTTCCGGTGTTCTTGAAGGTCAATGACGCCACCAAACCTCCCGAGGGCCCCTCCTCGACCTCGAGGGCTGTGATCTCGCCGGCCTCCACCAGCTCCGTCCCAGAGATCGTCAGATAGATCGGGACGTATACGGCGAAGGCGATGCCGAGGGGTCCATCGCCGACGGGAAGGGTTCTGATCTCGACGAGGGCGTATCTTCCGCCAGCCCCGACATCTGAAGGGATCTCGCCCTCCAAGAGAAGGCCCTCGGAGGAGCCGGGCTCGATATGGAACCTCTCCGGAGATGCCCTCAGAAATTCGCGGGCGGAATGGGGGCAGGCGTCGTCCTCGGGCTCAAGCCTAAATGGTCCGCCGTCCAGGGCCTGGCCGAACCCCACCACCTCGGCAGCCAGCTCCAGGGGTGAACCTTCCTCCGCGACCGTCACCACCATCTGGTGGCGGATCTCTTCCCCTGGAAGAGCTTCGGCCTTTAATATGGCCCCCGATACCCCGAACCCGGCGGAGTCAGCGCCGAGGGCCGAGGATAAGAGGACGGCGACGCCAAGGGCGCGCGCCAGAAGGTTGAGCTTCAACCCCATAATTCGATCCTCTCCCCTAGCCCGTAAGAGACCCCGCGAAGGTCACCACCAGCCGATAGGAGGAGCCGCTCTCAAGCCCCAGATCGTTCCAGCCCACCAGCTGCTTGAACTCTATCCTCACATCTCGGCCTCCCTCGGGGGTCGCAACCCCTGAGATGATCTCCTGGCCGACGGGGGAGAGGGTGACCTCATCTCCGCCCTCCGACGAAGCTGAGATGACCAGGGGGCTATTGAGCTTCACCCCGGTATCGTAAGTCCCTGTGCCGTCGTCGTACTTCGTCAATCGCCCGGAGGTCCGCAGATCAGCATCTTTGGCCGTTGCCCTCCAAGGTGCGGACGCATCGACCTTCAGCGTTCCAGATCGGAGGTTGACGACCCCTGGGGCGAGGGTCCATCCCTCTACGTCAGCCGGAGCAGTGATGCGGATAAAATCCGGCTCCTCGTCCCAGACGGTGGCGCTTCCGCAGAGCTGCCCCGGAGCCTGGCCGCCCGAAGGGGAGGTGGCAAGGAGGAGAGCCAAAAGAAAGAGGATCCCCAGAGCCGATGAGGTGATCGAGCTTTTTTGGTTCATAGGTCCGCCTCAGCTTGGTTCGTCCCCGTCATAGAAAGCTCTTCAAATCCGATCGAGGCCCACCGGCCGGACCACCGCCCCGATCCCGCACCCATCGAGATCCCACAGGAGGAGGGGACGCCCCCCCTGGGCGTCCCTGATACGAGGTTGTTTATCCCTCAGACCTCGACCGTCACCTCTTCGGCATCCAAGACCGTTCCGTCCCTCTTGCTCACGATCGCCTCGACGGTGTAGGTGCCAGAAGCGAGGTCCACCTCTTCGGCGAGCTCGAAGACGCAAGTACGTCCTTCCGACGGAAGCAGCGAGCTGGACCCCGAGGAATGAGAGACTTCGTCGACTACGTTCCCCTCGCCGTCCTTCAATACGACCTTTCCGTCGGTCTTGTAGTGGTAGTTTCCGGTGTTGTTAAACCTAAAAGTCGCCACCAGACCGCCATCATCTCCCTCGGATATATTCAGATCACGGATTTCTCCGGTCTCGATGATCTCGGAGCCCTTTATCGTCAGGAATACTGGAACTTGCACCTCTGGCGCAAACCCGACCATATCGCCCTCATCGACCGATGCGTGGATAGAGACAAAGGCATATCTTCCGCCATCGCCAACGTCCTCAGGAACCACCCCCTCCAGGACGAACAGTTGCGAGGCTCCCGGCTCTACGACCGCAACTTCTGGAGCGACCTTCAAGAACGGTGCCGCAGAGTAGGGATGCATCACGTCAGGCTCAATGCCCACCCTTTCGCCGTGTTCATCGTGGGTCATCCCATAAACGTGGGCATGAACCTCCTCGGTCACGTTGGCATCGGACGTGGCGGTCATATTATATGCGATCCGTTCTCCAGGCGATACCTCGGCGACGAAAGCGATGCCCTGAACTGTTATGCCCGAAGCGGGAGCGATCGCCAGGAGGGCCAATACGATAAAACATGCGGATATAGATGATCTCGATCTCATGCTCTTTTTCACCTCCGATTAGAATCTCAACTCACATTTTCAGAAGCTTTACAAGGAGACGGTCCCGATGAAGGTGACGGTCATGGAATAACTGGCAGCATAATCGTCGTATGTGACTTCCTGGCCGAAAGAGATCGCAGGTTGCTCATTTCCGGGGGAGTCCAATGTATATATCGTCTGCTCTGTTCCAGAGAGGCTCACCGTCGTCGTAGCCCCCACCTCGATCGGATTTTCTAGCTGGTAGTCGGCTGCCGCCGGGTCCGTGGAGCTCGTCATCTTGCCCGCCACCATCGGGGCGACAAAGCCCGTCCGAGCATCGCGAACCTTAAGATCGACAGAACCATCATAATTCGATCTGATGGTCGCTGTTGCAGTTCCAGGATACGTGTTATCTCCTACACTTATAGTCCAGTCGGTTATTCCTGCGGGAGCTATAACCGTTATATACGAAGGAAACTGGGATGAGATTACAGTCGAACCTTCTGTTTGCGCTGACCCGGTCCCCATCAGCATCACGGCCACAAGCCCCATCAGGCAGATGTCAAATCCTATTCGTCTCATAATTTCTCCCCAGTGATGTTGCTCTCTCTTCCTATATATACTCTCCACTGATCACGATAATGAGAGGGGTTGGAGACTCTTGAACCCCACAAGGACGCCATCTCGGATCATCGCCGCAAGGGACGATCGATATTCCATAACGCCCTCGATCTGAGATGGGCTCTAATTCCGACCCATTCTAATTCAATATTGATTCCTTATCAGGAATCATTACTGTCTGTTGGTCAAGCATCTTATTATACTTTTCGACACCGCGATTTTTTGTATGGGAAATGCCAATAATCATATCACATCAAAACGTACCATCCCATATTCATCCCAACTATGATAATTTTAAATACTAATTTATCTTAGTCGCCGATCATCTCCCCGATTCATCCCCCGGATGAGACGGGGATGGAAGAAGCAATCTTCGGGAGGAGGGCGCCGAGATGAAAGTCGCCATCTCCGATCTGAAGAGCGGCGATTGAGCGAGCTGGCTTTGCGACGGTCCTGAAACGCTCTTTCACCCATGGGGGCGGCAGCATCATCTTCCTGATCACCACCTCGAAGACAGGCTGAGATCCGTCTCCGTTCCAGCTGGATCCTCTCGGACCCGCCCATTCCGCAAAGGCTTTACCCCTCCGGGCCGATCCAGGTCAGGAGAGTTTGAGGATGGAGATTCTGGCGGACGTCGGCGGAAGGCCGGGGATAGACTGCAGGGGCTTTTGCAGCTACTGCTACTTCAAGGGAGTAAAGCTGAAGGAGCTGAAGCCCTTCGGGTGCAAGAGGTGCCTACCTTTTCAGAAGGGGTGCGACTACTGCTCCCGGGCGATCGCCGAGGCTTACCCAGGCTTCAAGCCGATGGCGACGGTGGCAATGGAGGTGGCCGGAGCCGCCTTCGGGAGGAGGCCCGATAAGGTGACGATCAGCGGCGGCGGCGACCTCAGCTGTTACCCAGAGCTCCTCCCCCTGGCCCGGATGGTGGGGCAGGGTGGGGTTCCCATCCACCTCGGCTACACCAGCGGCAAGGGCTTCACGAAGGGCGACGAGGCCGACGACCTGATCGAGGCGGGGGTGAAGGAGGTCTCCTTCACCGTCTTCTCGACGGACCCGGCCCTTCGGAGAGAGCAGATGAACGACCGCCACCCCGAGGCCGCCCTCGCGAACCTCCGGCGGTTCGCCGAGGAGTGCGACGTCTACGCCGCCTCCGTTCTCATCCCGGGGGTCAACGACGGCCCCGAGCTCGACCGGACCTGCCGGGATCTGGAGGAGATGGGGGTCAAAAACCTGATCCTGATGAGGTTTGCAAACTCTCGGGAGCAGGGGCTGATCCTCGGAAACGAGCCGATCATCCCCGGGGTCGTCCCCCACACCGTCGAGGAGTTCCGGGATATCGTGACGGAGACGAACGATCGATACAGCTTCAGGGTGGCGGGAACCCCCCTCTGGGACCCCGTGACGAAGTCCCCCTTCGCCCTCGCCCACCACAAAGACCTGATAAGAAGGCTTCCCCAAGTCCGGAAGGGGGCGACCCTCATCACCAGCTCCGTCGCCCAACCACTTTTATCGGCGATCTTCGATGAGCTTTGCGACCTCGTCAACGTCGTCGCCGTAAAAAAGGAGATCGGCTGCCTCATCACCATCCAGGACCTCCTCGACCTCGACCTCTCGGGGCTGAAGGAGACGGTGATCCTCCCGGGGAGGACGATGGCCTTCGACCCCGAGATCAAACGGGTCCTCTCCAGGGACGGGGTCAAGAGGCTCGTCCGGCGCGGCCCCGACAGGCTGACCGTCGACGGCGAGATGTCCATCAGCATGACCCCCGAAGAGGTCTTGGAGGTGGAGGTGGAGGCCTTCGCCGAGCTGATCGATGAGATCAACGCCCTGGGAGTCTGAGACGGATATGAAGATACCATGGGGATGGAGATTCAGATGAAGACGACGATCGTATCCCCCAAGGTCTACACCTACGGCTCCCTCGTCCTCGGCGGCGTCCTCAGGGATCGGGGCCACGCCGCCTCGATCACCAGGGACCTATCATCCGACGGGGATCTGACCCTCCTCAGCCTCTTCTCCACCTCCCAGCTCCTCGACCCCGGGATCCGGGATTTTGCGAGAAGATCTCCGAGGATATACGTCGGCGGCCCCGTAGGCCTCGTCCCCGAGATCGTCCTCGGAGAGCTGGAGGTCGATGCGGTGGTCGTCGGCGAGGGGGAGGAAGTAGTCGGGGACCTCGTCGAGGGGGGGCCATCGGAGGAGATCCCCGGCCTCGCCTTCCGCCGGGACGGCGAGGTCGTCAAGACCGATCCGGTCCCGGTCTCCGATCTCGACCACGTCATGCCCCTCATCCCCGACGACCTGAAAAGCCAGAACGTCCGGGGCGCCAACGTCTACATCGAGACCCATCGGGGATGCCTTGGAGGCTGCACCTTCTGCCAGGTCCCCCGGTTCTTCGGCCGATCGATCCGATCCCGGTCCCTCGAGAACATCCTCGCGGAGGTCAGGGAGATGAGGAGGAGGGGGGTCACCAGGGTAGCCGTCAGCGGCGGGACTGGGTCCCTATTCGGCTACGGCGGGGCCGTCAACAAGGAGGCCCTCATCGAGCTCCTCCGGTCCCTCGCCGAGATCCTGGGTCCGAAGAACCTCTCAGTCCCGGACATGAGGGTCGACTTCGTCGACGAGGAGATCCTGGAGGCTATCCGAAAGTACACCGTCGGCTGGGTCTTCTTCGGGATCGAGTCGGGAAGTCCCGGGATCCTCAGGGCGATGAAGAAGGGGACGAACCCCGAGAAGAACCTGGAGGCGGTGGAGCTCGCCCACCAGTCCGGGGTCAAGGTCGGGGGGAGCTTCATCGTCGGCTACCCCGGCGAGACGGAGGAGGACTACCAGGCGACCCTCGACTTCATGGAGGAGGCGATGCTCGAGGACGTCTTCGCCAGCGTCGCCGAGCCGATACCAGGAACGCCCCTCGCCAAGCTCGCCCTGGAATATCCGAAGGAGGATAACCCCCTCTACCGGGAGCACGCCGGCGATTATCGGGCCCTGAGGCTCTCGGAGGCCGAAGCCCGATGCTTCAACCTGATGCTCACCGGGATGAGCTGCAGGCCCGTCCCGAGGATCGTCGATGGCGGGATCTACTCCGCCCTCCTCGAGGAGGCGAGGGTCCAGGGGAGGGACGTGAGGAGGGTGATGGACCTTCTCGCGAAGTACCGAGGCAGGATCGTCTGATCCCCTTCACCCGCCATCTTCTCTGAAGGTCTCTTCTCCGAAGGTCTCGACGATCCAACGCTCCAGGCGGTCCCTGGCCGCCGAGAGGGCTCGCCTCCGCTCCTCCGGATCCTCCACCATCGAAGGGTCCTCCAGGGGCAAGAACGCCCTCCACCTCCCGCTGGGGAAGAGGGGGCAGGGCTCGGAATCGAAGTCGCGGATCTTGGCCACCACGTCGAAGGCCGTGCGCCAGAGCTCCTTTGCGCTCTTCGACCTCTGCCGGGAGATGTCTATCCCCCTCTCGGCCATCGCCTCCACCGCCAGGGGGTCCATCTCCCGGGGGTTCACCCCGGCGCTCCGGACGATGTAACGGTCGGGGTAGAGGTGGCGGAGGAGCCCCTCGGCCATCTGTGACCGTGCGGAGTTATGGGCGGAGAGGAAGATGACCTTCACCTTTTTTGACATGCTACCATATTCGAGGTGCCTGAGATAAAAAAATTTGCCTACATATGAAGGCAAGCTCGATCATCCAGGGCCCTGGCGAGGGGCAATTTTGTGGCAGATCCCGTTGATCCGACGCAGATGGAAGGTGGGTCGAGGTGGCGCGGTGGAGATAAATAGCTTGAGGGGGGGTTGAGGTATGCGGCGGATTCCGCATAAATGAGCTCCAGATCCCCCTGGAGAGGAGATATCAAGATGGCCGTGGTGCCGATAGTCTCCGGAGACATAGATTCCCTGGTGATGTGCAAGATCCTCAACAACGAGAGGCAGGAGCAGCACCCCATCTTCATCGACTTCGGCCAGATATCCAGCGATGAGGAGTGGGAGGCCTGCAGGAGCGTCTTTGAGAGGTGCGACCTTCCGCCGCCTGAGAGGATAGACCTGAGCGGCTACTGCAGATCGATAGAGTCCGACGTCCGGGGAGAGTGCAAAGCGAGCTACATCAACGCCTTCCTCCCGGGGAGAAACCTCATGGCTCTGATGGCCGCCGCCTCATACGCCTACCAGCGAGGGATAAAGATCGTGGCCATCGCCCTCCTATCGGATGAGAGCCGTCGGTTCCCGGACCAGACCGAGGAGTTCCTCGTCAACGCCAACTTCGCCATCAACTCCGCCTTCGGCGACTTCATCACCATCCTCACCCCCCTCATAAACTTCACAAAGGAGGACGTCCTCAACACCGCCAGATGGTACGGCCTCCCCATCGAGGAGACCTTCTGCTGCCACCCCGGAAGAAACGGAATCTGCAGGAGCTGCACCGCCCGAAAGGCCGTCGTCGACCCCCTGGGGAGGGAGTGAAGGGATGATTGAGATCGCCGATCCGGAATTTTCAGAGCCTAAATCGGCTATGGAGAGGCTGGAGGAGATGGCGCGGGGGGAGGTATTCAAGCCTCAGGCCCTCCTCCCCCGGAGGAGGGCCTTCCTCATCTTCCGGGCGGAAGACCTGGACCGGGTCCGGGAGTTCTGCAGCTTCGCCAAGGGGGTCGACCCCCGCCTCGACTTCATAGACTTCGCATTGAAGGTCCATTTCAAGAACGAGAACGCCGTCTACGTCCGACGCTG
>Ga0334888_1000386_pt1 | contig 71910 bp, 59 predicted proteins | sample GraSluR1_MG_FD_207227 | JGI IMG/M metagenome (GOLD analysis project Ga0334888, IMG submission 207227) | Sludge microbial communities from methane-producing bioreactor in Wageningen University, Netherlands - Granular Sludge_3_08-R1 | ecosystem: Engineered > Bioreactor > Anaerobic > Unclassified ... | reverse complement strand
TTGGCACCAATCCTTCAACATCGGTAAATATGATGTTGTTTCGCTTGTTTTCAGCTTTTTCTATCACTTTCATCACCCACTCCATTATACCATGTACATTACTAAAAGCCCAGCTGAACTCGCGTTCCTCTGGACTTTTTTGACAGCCTGAAGCGTCCGTTTCATTCTGAAACGGACGCTTTTTTATAAATCTTATGCAATTTGCTTACTGTCATCCGAGCCACGGCGGACCATGTTGGCGTAGTGTTCAGAGATACGTTCCAAGTGAGACAAGATATCCATGTAAAGGATGCCGGCACGAACGGTACAACTTCCGACCTCTAATCGTGTCATGTGACCCATACGACCTTGCTCTGTTAGGTGTTTGATGGAATATTCCAGGCTCTTGGCTTGATTTAAAAGTTGAGGATTCTCTTCTTGATACTCCAGTGCTTTTTGTGCCAAACCAGCTAATTCGAGCATCTGTTCCTGAATTTGATGTAATTCGAGATGAGCTTCTTCAGAAAAGATGATTTTTTCTTCTGTTTTGTTGTGGGCGAGTTCGACCATGTCTTTGGCGTGGTCACCAATACGTTCAGCATCGCCAACGATATGCAAAATTGCAGGGATTTGTTGGGATTGGTCAATGTCGAGGCGCTGCTTTGATAACAAAACAACGTAAGAAATCAGCTCAGATTGCAAATTGTTTAAGATATCTTCTTCTTTTAAAACATCGGGCAAAGGCGCACGGTCGTTTTCAAAAACGGACTGAAAGATTTGTTTCACCATTAAAGTCGCAACTTCATGGCAGTGTTGAAGCTCTTTATAGAGGGCTGCAAAAGCGGCTTCCGGGGTTTCGAGTAATAATTTGTTCAGATAACGTGGGCCATAGGTGATCTGTCCTTCTACTTCCGGAACCAAATGATACAGCAACTTCACAAACAACCCAGTTAGTGGAATGAATAGCAGAGTCGTGCCAATGTTGAACAAGGTATGTATATTGGCGATTTGACCTACGACATCGGGGGCAGTTGTTTGTATAAAATTGACAGCTTGTTCAAAGAAAGGAAGAATCAGTAAAACCCCGGTGATATTGAACAGCACATGAGCATAAGCAGTTCTGCGTGCAGCTCGGTCGGTATGCAGTGAAGCAAGCCAAGCGGTAATACAAGTACCAATGTTATTGCCTAATATGATACCCGCAGCACTATGGAAGTCCAATAACCCTACTTGGGCTAAGGCAATGACCAAACCGGTGGAAGCGGATGAAGACTGAATAATAGCGGTTGCAAAAGCACCAATGGCAACCGCAGCCAAGGGGTTCTTGGTATAATTGATGATGAGTTCTTGTAACCAAGGGTTGCTTTTAACATAAGCCGAGCCGGAGCCCAGGGTGGTTAATCCCAGAAAGAGGATGCCAAAGCCTGTAATTGCATTCCCTAAATTTTTGTTGCGATCACTTTTGGCGGCTAGATTCAAGATCACACCAATTGCGATAATTGGAAGGGCATAATCGGTGATTTTCAAACGCATGATCTGGCCGGTCATGGTCGTTCCAATATTCGCACCATAGATGACCCCCAATGCTTGTTTCAAGGTCATCAACCCGGCATTGACAAAGCCAACAACCAAGACTGTCACAGCAGAGGAGGATTGTATGATCGATGTGACTACAGTACCTAAGCCTACACCCATCAGTAGATTGTTGGTCAACGCACTCAGGATTTTCCGAAGGGAATTTCCAGCTGCCCGTTCTAAACCATGACCCATCATGGTAATACCGAGCAATAACAGTGCTACACCACCGATCAAACCAAAAAGGAAATCTTGCATGGTATTCTTCCTTTCAACATTCTTCTATTTAATCTTTAAAGCGCTAGTCATTTCCACAATTCACCTATGGACTCCTTTGTATAAAATGCTTTTTTATAACAGCTTTGGTTGGAATGCAAAGTGAAGTGTAAAGTTTTGGTTAAGCCTTGGTAAAACAATGGGGTTCTCCTACGAAAAAAATAAAAAAACTGCAAAGTAACTCAAACGCTACCCTGCAGTGTGTTATCTTATTTATAATGTGACCATTCGACGCAAGTCATCACCTGGGCCGCGCTTCACAATATTGGCTAGGTGTTCCGAGATTCGTTCCATGTGGGAAAGGATGTCCATAAAGAGAATACCGGAGTTTACTGAACAAGTGCCTTGCTCCAAGCGATCGATGTGTCCTTGTTGGCTTTGTTCTACCATTTCAACTAATTGTCGTTGCAATTTTTGAGCATCTAATACGGCTTCTTTATGGTTTTCGAAAGTCTCGCTTAGGGAGCGGGTTGCCAAATCCGATAACGTATCTAATTGAGTTATAATCGACCCGAGTTCCGCAAGCGCTATTTGTGAGAAAGGAAGCTTTTGGTTGATTTTCTTTTCGCAGTGCTCGACCATTTCTTTGGCATGATCTCCAATCCGTTCGGCATCTCCAACAATATGTAAGACAGAAGGGATTTGTCGTGACTGATCATCACTCAGTCTTCGTTTCCCCAACTCAACCATATAGATGGTGATTTGTGCTTGCAAGTCATTGAGAACTTCTTCATCGACTAAGACTTCTGCTAAAGGTTTTCGATCGTCATTGATTAGGGAGTTGTAGATCTTTCGGTACATCTCGGTAGCTAGCTCTGTGCATTTTCCAAGTTCCTTATAGGTTGCCGATAATGCATAGGAGGGGCGATCGAGCAATAATTTATCAATAAAGCGCGGGCCGACAATGCGTTTTTCGTCTTCCGGTGTGGAAGGTATAATTTTATACAAAAACTTTGCATAATATCGGGTGAAGGGAATAAAAACGAAGGTCGTGCCAACGTTAAAAAAGGTATGTAAGTTGGCAATCTGCCCAGCGAGATTGGGAGCTGAGTCTTGCAGCAAAGTGACCATAGTATTAAAGAAGGGAAGAGCGAGCAAAACACCAAAGACATTGAAGCCAGTATGTCCGATAGCGGTGCGTCTTGCGGCTTTATCGGTTCCAATTGAAGCTAACATTGCAGTAATACAGGTGCCGATATTGTTTCCTAAAATCATACCGGCTGCTGCACTCAAATTTAAGAGACCGGCTTCCGATAAAGACATGACAAGACCAGTGGTAGCAGAGGAGGATTGGACGGTGGCAGTTATTAAAGCCCCTAAGCCAATTGACATCAGCGGGTTTGACGTATAGCGAACAATAAAATCCATCATGGCAGGATTGTTTTTTACAAAGGCAGATCCGGAAGTGAGGGTATTGAGTCCGAGAAATAATAAACCAAAACCGGTGAGTGCTTGACCCAAGTATTTAATACGGTCACTTTTGGCAACGTAGCTGATAACGACGCCTGCGAAGATGATTGGCAAAGCATATTGTGCGATATTCAAACGCATCAATTGACCGGTGATGGTGGTACCGATATTGGCTCCGTATATGATGCCAAGCGCTTGAGGTAAGGTCATCAATCCTGCATTGACAAAGCCCACTGCTAAAACAATGACTGCTGCAGAACTTTGGATTACGGCGGTCACTAAAGCACCAACGATGACTCCTACCAGTAAGTTGGAGGTTAACATGCTCAAGATCTTCCGCAGAGAATCTCCCGCAGCACGCTCCAAGCCTTTGCCCATCATGTCTAAGCTTAAGAGCAGTAGACTAACCCCACCTAAAATACCAAAAACGAACTGTTGCACGAAAGTTCCTCCTTAAGTGTTTCGCATGATCACGAAATCGCTTCTTGTGTGAACATTGTGTTAATTTCTTGTAAAATTTTCGACAAAGCAATGGAGGAACCCTTTCCTTTATTTGACTGCTTTCAACCAATTCTTGGCGGTTATCTCTGGGATATTGGTAGATTACTTAGGTGGCAAAGAAAACAGGACAGATTTCGTAATCTGTCCTGCGAAATTTTGGGTTTATGATTACCGAGTATGAACCACTTTACCATTCTGAATGACATATTGAATCGCTTGTTTCTTGACTAAAACTTGAATATCCTCTAGGGGGTTGCCGTCAACGACCAAAACGTCTGCCAATTTACCTACTTCAATACTACCTAGTTGATTGGCTCGGTCAATTACGTGGGAGGCAACTTTCGTCGCTGCGAGCAAAGCTTGCTCAGGGGTCATACCATTTTCAGTCATCAATTGCAGCTCTAAGGCATTATCTCCATGGAAGTTCAAGGGGGTTCCGGCATCGGTTCCCATGGCGATGATTAAATCGGCTTCAACTGCCATTTTGAAGCTTTTGACATGGGATTCAGCAACCCGCATCGATTTTTCAACAGCATATGCCGGGATTCCGGCTGCTACTCCACCTTGGTTGATGTGATAAGGAGCTACAAGGGTAGGAACCAATGCTGTTTTGCGTTCTTTCATCATGACCAATAATTCATCATCTAGAAAGATTCCGTGTTCTATGCTGTCGATACCGGCACGAACCGCATTCTTAATGCCTTCGGTTCCTTGTGCATGTGTGGCTGTCTTTCGTCCTGCTTTATGAGCTTCTTCGACTGCTGCACGAATTTCCGGTTCAGTCAATTGGGGTGAACCCGGTTCTACACCAGGTGTCATTACGCCACCGGTAGACATAATTTTTACAACTTCAACCCCGTTTCTAAGGAGCAGGCGAGCATTCTTACGGCATTCATCTTCACCATCGGATTGTAAGCCACCCATCCAACCGTGACCACCGGTCATAGTAATACAAGGACCGCTGGTGATAATCCTGGAACCTTTGACTTTGCCTTCCTTCCAGGCTTTTTGTAAACTGATATCCAAATAGTTTTTGCTCCCCATATTGCGAACTGTTGTGAAGCCGGCTTCTAAATCCTTACGGATGTTTTCGGCTCCCACCAGGGCAGAATAGGCATCGGTCGCATTTTGACTTTCGGCTAAATCTTTGGGCTCTCCGGTCATACAGACATGGACGTGACTATCGATCATACCGGGCATCACAAAACGTCCACCCACATCGATTACTGTATCCCCATCTTGAGGGATTACTTCGGCGCAAGGAGCGATTTTGGTAAACTTGCCGTTTTCCATTACAATACCCATATTCTCTTGCACTGCTTTGCCAGTTCCATCCCATAAATTGGCGCTTTTTAAAATAAAAGCCATGTGTTCTTCCTCCTTCAATTCATTTGGCTTAGATTTCGAGATGTATGACAAGATTCCTGCAACACGTAAGCTTCCATTTGAAAGAAAGGAGCACGAACGAAAAAAATATCCTTATTTTGGCAATTATAAATATTTTTTTGCATAGAAGGAAATTGCTCAATAATGGTAGAAACCGTTTATTAATGTCGGAAAAAATCGAGAAGAAGGCGATTCCAATGGATAAGGCGAGCCACAGCTGTTAAACATTTGATCGAGAAGAGAGGAGAATGTTTATGCCTTGGTATGAAAGACTGATGAATATCGATCGTCGCATTCTGTACCTAACCATGTTTTTAGGGATTTCTTATGTTATGTTCTTTCCGATCGGTTTTCCCATTCCGCCGGAAGAATCCACTCAAGCCAGTTGGGATTTTGTCAATAGTATACCGGCAGGGAGCAATGTCTTATATTCCTTTGATACCAGTGCTTCTGCCATGACTGAAACCAAGCCCCCTTCCGAAGTGTTGGTTCGTAGATCCTTGGAGCTCGGTCATAAAGTGGTTATGGTAGCAACAGTGGCAGAAGCCAATGCTCTATCTTCGATTTGGATTGATCCTATTATCGAAGAAATGGGGGCAGTTTATGGAGAGGATATCGTTCATTTAGGATTTATGGTCAGTTGGGCATCCTTTATGGAGCAAGCCAGAACCGATCTTTCCGGTGCGAATGGAGGCATCGATAAATACGGTACACCGTTATCCAATCTCCCTATGATGAAGAACATCACCAAAGCTGCTGATTTCGCCTTTGTATTTTCTTTTTACGGTTCTGATCCCGGGCCAAATGGTTGGATCAATATGTGGAACGCCACAGAAGGCATACCGGTTTTAACCGCCTGCACGGCTGTTTCCACACCGAACATGATGAATTATTACCAGTCCGAGTTGCTTCAGGGAGTAGTTGGGGGAATTGCAGGAGCCGCTTATTTAGAAATGTTAGCTGGCACCCCCGGATTTGCGGTTTCGGCTATGGACTCACAGTCCTTGGGGCACATCATTATCCTATCGTTTTTGGTCATTGGTAATTTTAGTTATTTTGTCAGCAGATATTACGCGAGAAAAGAAGTTAAGCCAAAATCATAAAGTTGCAAAGGGCTTGAACGCATCGTGCTTGAACGCATCGGGCGATTCAAGCCCTTTTCTTTTGCTCCTTCACGTAAAAAAAGGAAGGGATTATCTCTTCGGCTCGCGAAAAGAAAAAACCAATGAGGGGAGGTAGGGTATGGAAGAACAAATCAAAGAACTCTTAGCGTATGCAAAGCGATTAGGTGCGACCTATGCAGACATTCGCACCACGGCTCAGAAAAACCAACCCATTTTAATGCGTAATGGTCAGGTAGAAAGTGTCTCCACTGGATATGATGCAGGAATCGGATGCCGCGTCTTGGTGAATGGTGGGTGGGGATTTGCTTCAACGCCTTCGACCAAAAAAGAAGATCACCTAAAAATGGTAGAACGTGCCGTGCAAATCGCGAAAGCCAGTGCCCGAAGCAAGTTGCGGGATGTAGAATTAGCCCCTGTTGAAATTGTGACCGATAAAAAAGAAACACGAGTTCTCAAAGATCCATTTCAAATGCCGGTTGACCGATTAGCGGAACTGCTCAAAGAATGCCATGAAGCCATGGTTCAAGTGCCCGAAGTCAAAGTGACCGGAGGATCGTTGTTTATGAGCCGGGAAGAAAAGACCTTTGCCAGTAGTGAAGGTGCATGGATCGAACAGACGATCAGCATCACCGGTGGTGGCGTCGATTGTATGGCCCGCGGAAACAACGATGTTCAAAGGCGCTCCTTCAATATGAATAAAACCGCTGGTTTTGAAGCACTCGAAGCCATGAACTTAGTTCAGCGCTCCACAGACATGGCGCAGGAAGCTAAAATTTTGCTGACGGCGGATTCTTGCCCCAGAGGGGTTGATTCGCTAATCCTAGACAGCAGCATTGCCCGTCTACAGGTTCACGAGTCCTGTGGCCATCCCATTGAACTCGACCGGGTGCTTGGCTCCGAAGATACCTATGCCGGGAAAAGTTTTTTGACACCGGATCTCTATGGCAAAGATTTTCGTTTTGGTTCACCCCATGTCACCATTACCGCCGATGCCACCTTGCCTGGAGGACTCGGCAGTTTCTTCTACGATGACGAGGGAGTTCCGGCTCAACGCACGACCATGGTTGATGCTGGCATCTTCAAAAACTATTTAACGTCTCGAGAAACCGCGAAAGAGTATGGCGGTCATTCCAACGGAAGTATGCGGGCGATGAACTGGGCCAATATCCCGCTAATTCGAATGACCAACATCAATTTAGAACCCGGCGATTGGACTTTAGACGAAATCATTCGTGACACCAAGTCGGGAATCTTAGCTTGCACTCCTAAAAGCTGGTCTTTGGATGATAAACGGATGAATTTCCATTTCTCTCCGGAGTTAGCCTATGAGATTAAAGATGGAGAGATTACCAGACCCTTGAAAAATGCAGCCTACACCGCATTGACTCCTGAATTCTGGGGATCCTGTGACGCGGTTGCGGGTAAAGCCAAAGGTGAATGGGATATCTGGGGTAGTATCAGCTGTGCCAAAGGAGAACCAATTCAATCCATTGGTCCCGGTCACGGCGTTGCTCCGGCTCGTTTCCGCAACATTAAAATTGGTGTAGGAGAGTAAGCGCTCAAAGATCCTTTCGGGCTCAAGTTGACCTTCGGTCAAAAGTCGCCCTGCAGGAAACTTTTCGCTCTTCTGCTGGGATTTTTCAAGGAGGGGACTGTCCCTACCTTGAAAAATCGCGGGTGGGTGAGCAAAAGACCGCATAATATTTGGAAGTAGATAAAATGAAAGGGAGGAAGAGGATGAAAGATCAAATTCAAGAGATTCTGGCGCTGGCCAAGCGACTGGGTGCTACGTATGCCGATGTTCGGTATACCAAGCAGATGAGTCGCCCCTTGGTCATGCGCAACGGACAAGTGGACCACTTTACGGTCAGCGAGGACAAGGGTTATGGGATTCGCGTGATTGTGGACGGAGGCTGGGGCTTTGCTTCAACGCCCAGCCATGATCCCAAGGACTTAGAGGTTGCGGTCAAGAGAGCCATCTCCATTGCCAAAGCCAGTGCTCGTTGTAAAATCAGAGATATTGAGTTAACCCCCTTGACCCCGGTAGAAGATTGCAAAAAAGTCAAAGTCGTGCAAGATCCTTTCAAGGTTTCGGTCGACGACATGAGTGCTTTATTGCGTCAATGCCACGATGCCATGGTCCAAGTTCCGGAAATCAAAGTCACATCCGGGATGATCACCATGCAGAATATGGAAAAGACTTTTGCCAGCAGCGAAGGCTCCTGGATTGAACAGGAAATCACTCGCACCGGTGCCAATATTGAAGCGTATGCCAGAGGTGAAGGCGATGTTCAACGTCGCTCCTATGCCAACGGCCGCTCAGCCGGATACGAAACCATTGAAATGCTGGATTTAGTGCCAAGGGCGTCTAAGCTGGCGAAAGAAGCAGCCGAGTTGTTGAAAGCTCCCGAATGCCCCAAAGGCCGAACCACCCTCATCTTGGGTGGGGACATTGCCCAGCTGCAAGTGCACGAATCCTGTGGCCATCCCATTGAACTGGACCGCGTTTTGGGTTCGGAAGATACCTATGCCGGAAAGAGCTTTTTGACACCCGACCTCTATGGAAAAGGATATCGCTATGGTTCCGACGTGGTCAACATGACTGCTGATGCCACGATCGAAGGTGGAAATGGCTCGTTTTTCTACGATGACGATGGTGTTCCTGCTCAACGCACAACCATTGTAGATAAGGGCATCTTTAAGAATTATTTGACCTCCCGCGAGACCGCCGGCAATTTTGGACTCACCTCCAACGGTACCAATATTGCTATGAATTGGGCCAACATCCCCTTGATTCGAATGACCAACATCAATTTAGAACCCGGAGATTGGTCTGAAGAAGAAATGATCCGCGACACCAAAGAAGGTGTTTTGGTAGACACACCCAAGAGTTGGTCTCTGGATGATAAACGAGTCAACTTCCACTTCGGTGGTGAGATCGCCTATGAAATCAAAGATGGCGAAATCGTCCGCATGGTCAAAAACCCAGCCTATACAGCCATCACTCCCGAATTCTGGGGCTCTTGTGATGCTGTAGCCGGAAAAGAGAAAGGTGAATGGGAAGTCTGGGGGAATACCAATTGTGCGAAAGGGGAACCGGTGCAAGTGGTTCATCCCGGTCATGGTGCAGCCCAAGTTCGATTCCGTAATGTAAAGGTAGGTGTTGGTGAATGATTCAACGAGAACAAGCAGAGAAAATTCTAAAAACCGTCTTACAGGCTTCAACTGCCGATGAGACTCAAGTTGTTTTGCAAAGCGAAGATTTATGCCAAACCCGGTTCAACAATAACTGGATTCACCAGCATTTGTTCCGCGAGACCTATTCTGTTGAGATCAAAGTCATTCATCAGAATCGAGTCGGTATCGCAACTGTCAATAGCTTGGACGAAGCCTCTTTACGCAAAGGTGTAGCCGATGCGATGCATAATGCTAGTTTTGTTAAGCCGAATCCTAATTTGGTCTCGTTGCCGGATCCGAAACCGATTCGCGAAATTGATGGTATCAATTTGAACACCTTAAACTTGAGTGACATGGACCGCGCTGATTTAGTCGCTTCCATGATTGATGTCGCCAAAGTCAATCATGTCGATGCATCGGGTTCCTTCTCCAATGAATTGAGAAGTATTGCAGTGGCCAACTCCAAAGGGGTTATGGCATATCATGCCGGCAATAACCTGCGTATCCGTAGCATTATGGCCAATGGTTTACAAACCGGATATTCCGAAGCGATGGCAACCGATGTTCGTGACATCGATTTTGTTGCAGTCGCCAAAGATGCATTATGGAAATCCAAACTCAAAGCCGAAGAAAGTCTTACGTTAGAGCTCGGCAGTTATGATACTATTTTTGAACCGCAAGCGGTCGCAGACTTGATTCGTTTCCCGGGCTATATCGCTTTCCAAGGTCAATCGTTCCTCGATGGCCGTTCCTTTATGGCGAAATCCATGGGTCAACAGGTTTTCGACGAAAAAGTTACGGTATACGATGATGCCTATGATGCTAGACATATTCCTATGCCAATGGATGCCGAAGGCATGCCAAAGCAAAAAGTGATGATTATTGAAAACGGGATTGCTAAAGGAGTGGTATTCGACCACGCCACAGCAGTGCGAGCCGGTAAAGAAAGCACCGGACATGCAACCCAAGGCCGTCGTGGTGGACCGAATCCCAGCCATTTGATCATCGCTCCCGGACAATCTTCTATTGAAGAGATGATTCGCAATACCAAACGAGGCGTCTACGTAACTCGGTTCCATTATACCCACTGCCCAGAACCGATGCAGGTTATTGCAACCGGAACCACCCGCGACGGCACCTTCTTGATTGAAAATGGTGAAATCGTGGCTCGTTTGAAAAACTTACGCTACACCGACAGCATGATCCGCGTCTTTGCCAATGTTGACAGTTTGAGTAAACAGCAGTATCTGGTCAAGGACTGGTGGTTTACCTTCACCATGTTGGTCCCGGCTATGAAGATTCGTGACTTCACCTTTACCGGTAATACAACCTTCTAATTTGCCAATCTTTCTCAAGGAATAAGGCGCCCTTTTGCCGCCTTTGGTAGGAGGGCGCTTTTTCGCGAACATTTTCGTTAGAAAGCAAAAAAACATTCGGAAAAATTACCAAGATACTTGAAATTTTTGGTTTATCTGTTACAATAAAAAGTAGATTCTTGCCAACAAGAAAGGGAAGCTGACGTATGAAACTTCTGGAGGAACGCATTCGCCACAGTGCGCAGGTGGTAGATCATGACATTGTCAAGGTAGATATGTTTTTAAATCATCAAATCGATGTGGGACTTTTAGCCCAATTGGGAGAAGAGTTTTATCGGTATTTTGGTGACAAACAAGTAACGAGAATTCTCACAGCGGAAGCCTCGGGTATCGCTCTTGCTTGTATGGCTGCCTTGGTCTTCCGAGTGCCGGTCGTCTATGCCAAAAAAGGTCAAGTCCGGACCCAAGGAAGTAACGTCTACCGGAGCGAAATTTTCTCTTATACGCGTGGCAAATCTACTGAGATCAGTGTTTCCAAAGATTTTTTGCAGGCAGATGATCGAATTTTAATCATCGATGATTTCCTGGCATCGGGAAACGCCGTCTTAGGACTCAAAGATTTAGTGGATCAAGCCGGGGCCCAACTGGTGGGAGTCGGTATCGCGATTGAAAAAGGATTCCAAGACGGTGGAAAAAAATTAAGAGAAATGGGCATACCCCTTTGTTCATTAGCCATTATTGCGGCAATTGAGAACGGTAGCGTTCTCTTTCACCAAGATAATGCTGTGAAATAGAAAATCTAATCCACCCCAAAGCCAACATTTCGAAGGAGGAACTCAAAGAATGAAAAAATTATCCAAATTACTGATTCTTGCCCTGGCGTTGATGACGGTCTTAGCCTTAACCGGCTGTAACCAACCTGCTCCGACACCAACTCCGACTCCCGATCCGCAACCGGAAGAAACCGGATTTGCCCCGGTCGCCAAAGAAGACTTAAAAGTTGGTATCATCTACATTGGTTCTGCTACCGATAAAGGCTGGACCTATTCTCATGATCAAGGAATGCTGGCTATGCAAGCAACCTTGGAATTGGACGATAGCCAGGTTATCAAAAAAGAATTCATCACCGAAGACAGTGCCTGCGAAACCGCTTTACGTGAACTCGTTGAAGCCGGTTGCCAAATCATCTTCGCAAACAGTTGGGGTTACATGGATTATATGGAAGAAATGGCAGAAGAATATCCGGAAATCATCTTCTCTCATTGCTCCGGTTACAAAAACAACGGTATCAATTTCAATAACTATTTCGGCGCAATCAATGACGCCCGTTACCTTTCCGGTATTGCTGCCGGTTTGAAAACCGAAACCAACAAAATTGGTTATGTCGGCGCATACAAAAATCCTGAAGTTATTTCCGGCGCCAATGCCTTTGCTTTAGGTGTAGCTTCTGTGAACCCGGATGCTGAGATCCTCTTCACCGAAACTCAAACTTGGTTCAACCCGGATCTTGAAAAATCGGCTGCCATCTCCTTGTTAGACAAGGGTTGCGATGTCATTGCTCAACATCAAGATACCACCATGCCGCAAATTGCCGCTCAAGAACGCGGTGTATTCAGCATTGGTTACCATGTTGATATGACCGAAGATGCTCCTGCAGCCCATATGACCGCACCGGTTTGGGACTGGAGTGGTTTCTATACCGATTCCGTGCAAGCGGTTATCGATGGCACTTGGGCTCCCGATAACTACTTTGGCAACATGAAAGATGGCTTAGTCAATCTTTCTCCCTTAACCGAAAATTGTGCCGAAGGTACCGAAGAACAAGTCAATGCCGCCAAAGAGGCGATTTTAGACGGCTCTTTGGTTGTTTTCTCCGGCCCGATTACCGATAACGAAGGAAACGTTGCTGTAGCCGAAGGCGAAGTTCTGGACCGCGAAGGCGTTGACTCCATGATGTGGTTTGTATCCAATATCATTGTTCAATAAGAGTTATATTGTTCAATAAGAGTTATAGAAAAGGAAGTGCGTGATGGAGAAAGGGCAGGCCAAGCTTGTTAATGCAATTGAACTCAAAGGTATTAACAAATCCTTCGGCACCGTTGTCGCAAACAAAAATATAGACCTAACCGTAAGGCCGGGCGAGATACTTGCGCTACTGGGAGAAAACGGCTCGGGCAAAACCACGCTCATGAACATGCTGTCGGGGATTTATCACCCCGACAGCGGTTCTGTTTTTGTTTATGGACAAGAGGTGCATATCGTTTCCCCCCAAGATGCCTTATCATTGGGCATCGGTATGATCCACCAACATTACAAACTGGTGGAGAATTTAACAGCTACCGAAAATATTGTTTTAGGGACCCGCACACAAGGACAAAGTACCAAAGTCCTCGCAGAAAAGGTACGAAGCATCAGTGAACACTTCGGGTTAGAAGTAGACCCCAATAAAAAAGTATATGACATGTCCGTCAGCGAGAAGCAGACGGTAGAAATCGTCAAAGTTTTATATCGCGGAGCAAAAGTTCTGGTCTTGGATGAACCAACAGCGGTTCTTACCCCCCAAGAGAGTCAGAAGCTATTCGCGATTATTCGTCGTATGCGTGACGAAGGGAATTCGATTATCATCATTACCCATAAGCTGAATGAAGTTATGGAAGTCAGCGACCGGGTGGCTGTTTTGCGTAAAGGTGAAAGCGTAGCCACGGTCATAACATCGGAAACAACCGCGGCCGAGTTGACGGAACTCATGGTCGGTCGCGCAGTAGATTTATCGATTGAACGACCGGTTACCGAGAAATCGGAACCGATTCTTGAAATCGTACATTTGGGAGTGCGCAATGCGGAAGGGATTGAGGCGTTGAAAGACGTCAATTTTGATTTGCGCAAAGGCGAGATCTTAGGCGTTGCTGGGATTGCTGGAAGCGGACAAAAAGAGCTCTGCGAAGCCATGGCCGGATTACACAAGGTGGAAAAGGGTGCGATTCTTTACTACAAGCAAAATATCGTTGGTAAAACTCCCGATGAAATCATACGCTTGGGTATCAGTATGAGTTTTGTTCCGGAAGATCGCCTTGGCATGGGTTTGGTCGCTTCCATGGGCATGACCGATAATATGCTGCTCAAAACGTATCGTGATGCCAAAGGACCAATTGTGAATCGCAAACCCGCCAAAGATCAAGCGCTGTCCTTGATTCAACGCCTAGGGATTATTACTCCCGATACCGAGACCCCCGTGCGAAAACTTTCGGGCGGTAATGTACAAAAAGTTTTACTGGGTAGAGAAATCGAATCCCAACCCAATGTATTGATTACCGCTTACCCGGTGCGAGGGTTGGACATCAATTCCTCCTACACGATTTATCATTTGCTGAACGAACAAAAAGCCCGCGGGGTAGCAGTGCTATTCATCGGGGAAGATTTAGATGTCTTGTTGGAATTGTGTGACCGCATCATGGTGTTATTTGACGGCAAAGTTCAAGCCGTTTTACCCGCTGAGGAAGCCACCAAAGAGATGCTGGGGTTACTGATGACCGGACAGAAACTTGACCAAGTAAGGGGGGACCAACATGCTTCGACGAAGTCCTAACAATGTTGGGGGAAGAGAACCCCTATTAAGAATCGTCCGAATTCGAGAAGAGAACGAAACCAGAGGCATTCTTTTACGAATCTTGGCAGTCGTAGCAGCATTGTTGGCGGGAGGAATCTTCCTCTGGGCTTTAGGGCATCAACCCCTTGAAGTCTATGCTGCCATGTGGAAAGGTAGCTTCGGTTCGGTGATGAGTACCCAAGGGACCGTTAAAATCGCCATTCCATTGTTAATCAACGCCTTGGCTGTCAGTTTGGCTTTTAAGATGAAATTCTGGAACATCGGAACCGAAGGGCAAATGATCGTAGGTGCAGTTGCTGCCTCATATTTCGCCTTGTTTCATTCCGACTGGCCGCATTTTGTGTTACTTGGTGTCATGGCCGTTGCCGGCATCGTCGCGGGAGGATTATATGGGTTGATCCCCGCTTTCTTCAAAGCACGATTTTCAACCAATGAAACACTTTTGACCTTAATGGCCAATTACATCGCGCTCTATGTGGTGCAATTCTTGCGAGAGGGTGCTTGGAAAGATCCGGGTGCCAAAGGTTTCCCGCAGATTGCACGTTTTGCCGCCAATGCTCGTTTGAGCTTACCTTTGGGAGTTCATTTTGGTTGGATTATTGCTCTTTTGTTGATTCCTGCCGTTTATGTGTATATGAAATACAGTAAACACGGATACGAAATCGCCGTCGTTGGTGAAAGCGAAAAAACTGCAACATATGCCGGAATGAATGTGCGAAAGATTATTATGCGCACCATGTTTATCAGCGGTGGGTTGGCTGGCTTAGCCGGTATGCTACAGGCGACCGGAGCCGATCGGACTCTAACCGATACCGTTGCCGGAGGCGTTGGCTTTACCGCAATTATTGTGGCTTGGTTGGCAAATTTGAGTTCACCGGTGATCTTAATGGTATCCATGATTTTTGCTGTTTTGGAAAAGGGCGGCGGCTATATTCAATCGATGTTCAAGATCTCGGCCAGCGCCGCAGATGTCCTGCAGGGGATTATCCTCTTCTTCGTTTTAGGGTTTGAATTCTTCATTCGATATCGAATTGTTTTGCGGAACAGAGGGGAGTAAACAATGGATATCAATTACATTTCCAGTTTTATTTTTGCCGTTGTTGTGGCCGGAACTCCGCTTTTGTTTGCGACTCTGGGAGAAATTATCACCCAAAAAGGTGGAAACTTAAATTTAGGGGTCGAAGGTATGATGTATATCGGAGTTGCCAGTGGCTTTACAGTAGCCTACTACACGAAGAACCCCATTTTATTCATACTGGCAGCCGTAGGTTCCGGGGTATTAGCTTCCATGATTTATGCACTCCTCACCGTAACGTTAAAAGCGAACCAAACGGTGACTGGCCTTGCCTTAACGATTTTTGGTACTGGCTTTGCCAACTTTGTTGGAGAAACGATTACCACCAATTCTCCGACCCGCACCGCAGTTTTGGACGCGCAGTTCATGTCTTTCTTCAAGCCCGCTTCAATTCCCGGTTTAAGCAGTATACCAATTCTGGGCAAGCTCCTGTTTCAATACAATGGCTTTGTGTATGCGTCGTTGCTGATTTCAATCACTGCCGGCTGGTTTCTTTACCGCAATATCCATGGGTTGAACTTACGTGCGGTTGGTGAAAACGCCGCTGCAGCCGATGCTTCAGGCATCAACGTTGCTCGAACCAAATATTTGGCCATTGGCTTCGGGGGAGCAATGAGTGGATTGGCTGGGGCTTACATTGCTGTAATTACAGCTGGTGGAACCTGGACCGCAAATTCGGTCAGCGGCTTAGGTTGGATCGCTGTCGCATTGGTCATCTTTGCCGGTTGGAATCCTTACAAAGCCATTATGGGCTCCGTAATCTTTGGTGCATTGCGCGTACTGCGTTTCTATATTCCGAAGCAGGTTGTCGACATTCCCAATTCGCTCTACGGAGCATTACCGTTTGTGGTTACTGCTTTGGTCATCATTCTCACATCCGTTTATAACTCGAAGGAAATCCAACAACCCAGTGGCTGTGGGATTAACTACGACCGCGAAGAGAGATAATTCAAAGGAGAACCGAGAAGGAATCTCCGTCTTGCTTTATAGGATTTCGTTATGAAAAATATTGACACTATGAAGTTTTTTCATAAAGCAATCAAGTGACGCGAACCTACATTTCCTCCCTTGACCGATTTTGCTCAAGTTGTTAGTATCTTGATGACAAAACGTTTGGGAGGAATTTTTTTATGAATACAAGCATCGATATTGAAAAAATCGGCCTTGCTGCAGAAGAATTATTTCGTTCGGGAGGATATTACTGCTCGGAAGCCGTGGTCGCAGCCTTTCGCAATACGCTAAGCTTGCCCATGCCGGAAGAAATGGTTTCTATGGCAGCAGGTTTTCCCATTGGTATTGGCCGTGCCAAATGCCTCTGTGGGGCTGTTTCAGGTGGAGTTATGGTCTTGGGTTACTTCTTTGGACGTCGTGGCCCCTCTACTCCCGGAGCTGATGAAGTCCAAAAAACCTTTACGCTAACCAAAGAATTACACGACTTCTTTCAGACTCAACATGGGGTGCTCTGCTGTCGTATATTGACTCGGGGTATGGATATGGCTTCCGGAGAACATAAAAGCCAATGCATTTCTTTCACCGGAGAAGTCGCACGAAAAGTTGCTGAAATGGTCGCCCGTGAAAAGGGATGGACTATCGTTACAGCAGAGTAAGTAGGCAACAATGAAAACATTTCTGCAAAAAATACCTATCCCCATGGCAGCTTTGATTTTGGGCCTTGCTGCTTTGGGTAACCTCTGGACAACAACATCACCTCTTATAAGAACGATCTTCGGTGGATTAGCCTTCACCCTTTTTCTTGCCTACATCCTTCGATTACTGTTTGATCCAAAGAAAGCATTGAAAGAAATGGATCATTCGGTCATGGCCACCATTTTTGCAGCATTGCCCATGAGTATGATGATCTTCGCTACTTATTTTAAACAGTGGCTTCCGTCTCTCGCCACGATTTGGTGGTGGAGCGGCTTTCTATTGCATGTTTTTTGGATTTTGTGGTTCAGATTAAAACATGCAGCCCCTCTGAAAATCGAAAATTTATCTCCTACTTGGTTTGTGCTCTATGTGGGCATCGCTTGCGCTGGAGTCACAGCGCCTACTGTAGGCCAGAAAGCGATTGGAACGATTGCTGTCTATTTCGCCACGGCTGCACTAACGGTATTACTACCGCTGATGATCGTGCGGGTATTGAAGGGGAAACCTCTACCGGAGCCATTGCAACCCACTGTCATGATTTTCGCAGCTCCTGCTTCTTTATGCTTAGCAGGTGCTCTGGCGAGTATTACAAATCCGCATCCGATTTTGATTTTCGGGCTACAAATCACATCTTTGTTATGCTATTTGTTTGTCTTACCGAGGTCTTTGCGCTTGTTTCGTGGAACCTTTAGCCCGGCTTTTTCTGCGTACACCTTTCCCTTTGTGATTTCAGCCATCGCTGCAAAGAGCAGTGTGATATGGCTTAAAGCGCAGGGGATAGAGCATGTGCTCTTTGCTACACTTCAACAAGCGACATTTTGGATCGCAACTGTTTTTACGACCACTGTGCTAGTGAGGTATCTAGTTTTTCTTTTTGTTCCTAAAGCCGAATAAAATAACCGCTGCTTTTTGTGAAGGCAGCGGTTATTTCTATGAATCATTATATTGCTTAAAACAAGGATAGATACCATTGTACGACTTGCATGAACTGGGATTCTCCTAATAGCCAAAGCGCAGCAGCGAGACTCAAGAACGGTCCCAGGGGAGAATGATCGGTCAGTTGGAGTTTGCGTAGCAACAGCAAGATCGCAAAATAGAAACCGGCCAGCATAATACCGGTAAATAAAACAAATCCGGCTTTCGGCCAACCAAAGATTATGGAAAAAGCAATCAGCAATTTGATATCTCCCATGCCTAAAGCTACTTGCTTTCTCCAATAACTCCAAAGGGCACCGACCAACCAAGGCAGTCCTACTGTAATGGCGATTGCAGGCAGAACTGAAGTCAGCAGCCCTAAGGGGTAAGAAAGCCAGGCCAGTAGCCCAATTCCACCCAGAAGCAGGCTAAATTGATCTGGAATGATCTGATATTTTGCATCGCTTAACGCCAACATCCACAAGATTTGAATCAGAAGCATTGTAATCAAAATGGAAAAGGTGGAGCTCGTGCTGCCAGAGCTAAACCAAGCGGCACCGGCTAAAATAGAGCAACTTAGAGCAGACCATGAGAATACCGGCCACCGAGGGTACGATGTAACTGCATCGGTAGGGTCTTCATCGAATTCTGTGAACCACGAATTTGGAAAACAATTTAAGAACTGAATCGAAAGGATTCCCTGGAGGACACCAGTCAGAACAAAGATCAAACGCTCCATAGAAATCCCTCCATATTGCCCATAATAGGGTCAGTATAACAAAGAAAATCAGCTCTTGCAATCAAAACCTCAGGTATTTGCTATTGACGAAACTATGAAAATAAGTGTACAATGAACCTGTGAAATTCAAAAAACAGTCGGTAAAGGAGATCGTGCCCATGAGTATAAAAAAAAGAATCCTACCCATGCTTTGGTTATCCCTTTTTCTATTGATTTTAATCCAAGTGGATGGCCTGCTACTCATGGCTCAAGAAACAGTCACCTCAGTCGATGGCGGAAGCCCCTCTTTTAACGACATCATAACACGTTATGGGGCCTTTGCACCCTTCTTGCTGGGGATCATCATCATTGCCCTACGCCGTAAATTTTTTCCGGATTCACACGATAAAAAGTAACAAGTCAAGAACAAAGGAGCTGGTGAAATGTCTGTAGTGGTGCGAGCCAGAGGGAAAATTAATTTTACCTTAGATGTATTGGGAAAACGCCCCGATGGATTTCATGAAGTCTCCATGGTGATGCAAAGCATCTCTCTGCATGATATCTTGTCGTTTCAACCCAGTGATAATTTGGAATTGATTTGGGATCCGCGGGGAAGTCGTCCACCCATGTTAGCTTTAGATGAAAGCAACGATATTTTACGGGCAGCGCGTTTGCTAAAAGAAATCAGTGGCAGCCGTCGCGGAGCGGCGATCTGGTTAGATAAACAATTGCCAATTGCCTCCGGATTAGGGGGAGGTTCTGCCGATGGTGCAGCGACCCTGGTTGGCCTAAACAAGATGTGGCAACTCAATTACAGTGATCAAGACCTCATGGAGATTGCAGCCCATTTGGGTTCCGATATGCCTTTTTGCATTCAAGGAGGCACAGCCGAAGCAAGTGGTCGTGGTGAGATCATACAGCAACTCCCTTTTGTGGGCCTCTGGCATTTAGCGCTGTTTAAACCCCCGCAAGGCATCTCAACCAAGTTAGTCTATACTTCCTTACAAACCAACAAGGTACCGGCACCGGTCACCGAGTTATTGGTCCGGAGTATTCGAGCTGGAGATCAAAACAAACTCCCCGAACTCATGGGCAATAATTTGGAAAGTGTAACCTTTTCCATGATGCCGGAATTGCTGCAATTGAAAGAGAACTTAATCTTTGCAGGTGCTGAGAAAGCGATGATGAGTGGCAGTGGGCCAACCGTTTTTGCAATTACCCGTGATGCAGAGGTGGCACAGCAATTGGTGGCCGAGCATACGCCCCCCGGTTGGTGGAGTAGCGTTTGTTACACCACACCTGTCGGTTGTGAGTTTGTAGAAGAGGAAATCGAAGAATAAGAACAAGAGAGCATCAGCAACCTCTAAAGAGTGTGGCATCGATGCTCTTTCTTTGAAAGGAGTTTTGAAAATGAAACAACAGATCTGGGAAACGATAGAGCAAGGTTCTACGCGTTGGACCGAATTGGCCGATTGGATTTTTGATCACCCCGAATTGGGAAATCAAGAGTTCCAGGCTTGTTCCCGCCTCATAGAACCATTGGAGGAAGCTGGATTTACCATTGAACGAAACATTGCAGGGTTAGCTACCGCATTTCGAGCTGAATATCGCCATGGGAATGGAGGGCCAGTGATTGGCCTTTTGACCGAATACGATGCTTTGGAAAAACTGGGTCATGCTTGTGGGCATCATCTCCAAGGACCGGCAGTTCTTGCTTGCGCTTTGGCGATCCAAGAGCACATCAAGGACCATCCTTATACTCTGGTGATCTATGGTACTCCGGCAGAAGAAACCACCAGTGGAAAAATCGCTATGTTACAGCAAGGGTATTTCGATGAACTCGACACCGCCTTGATGATTCACGCTAATCCGGGAACGACTGTGGACGTGAAATCGATGGCACTTGCGACCTTTACCGTGATTTTTCATGGCATTACTTCACACGCTGCCGTCAAACCCGAGGCGGGACGAAGTGCGCTCGATGGTCTGCTTTTAAGTTTTCAGGGAATCGAATTTTTACGTGAACATGTAGCGGATGATGTGCGGATGCATTATACAGTCATTGATGCCGGTGGGGCGGCCAACAGCGTTCCAGCTCGAGCAGTAGGTCATTTTTATTTACGCAGTTACGACAGTCACACGCTCAAAGACTTGAAACGAAGGTTTTATCAGGTCATGGAGGGTGCCAGTTTGATGACGGATACGAAAGCGGAAATCATTTCAGAAAAGGAAATCGATGCCAAAATCCCCGTGATTACACTCAATGATTTGCTGATGCAAAATGCGACGGAAGTTGGAGCTCCTCACCTTTGTCCACCTCGGGAGAAAACGGGTTCGACCGATTTTGGCAATGTCATGGTACGAGTACCGGGCAGTTGTTTGCGCATGGATTTTGTTCCCCTCGGTACTCCGTCTCATTCCGAAGCCTACTTGGCTGCGGGGAAGGGTGAAGCCGCAAAAACGGCCGTCATTGTGGGAGCAAAGATTCTTGCAGGCAGTGTTTACCAACTGATTACGGACCCATCCTTGCTGAAACAAGTAAAAAAGGAATTTGCCGAGGCTAGAAAGCAAGGCTAAGCTTTCTTGACTTTCCGGACATTTCTAGTATAATAGTAGACGAATGTTCGTCTAGTGAATTTATAAGAACGGACGGAAACCCTGAGAGGAGAAAGAATATCAATGGAAAAAATCCGCAGAAATGATCGTATAGTGATGATCACCAAATATCTTTTAGACCACCCGGGGCAACTGATTCCATTGTCTCAATTTACCCAATTGTTGAATTCTGCCAAATCCAGTATCAGTGAGGATTTGACATTAATAAAAGAAACCTTTCAAACCATGAAATTGGGAACAGTCGAGACACAAACCGGAGCCGCCGGTGGGGTGTTATATACACCGAATTTCAGCCGTGAGCAAGCGATAGCCTTGGTGGATCAGTTGTGTGCAATGATCCGTCAACCGGAACGCATTTTACCGGGGGGGTTTTTATACCTTACCGATTTAATTGGGGATCCGTCTTTAATGCAACAAGTGGGTTTGTTTTTTGCCCAGCGTTTTCGTAATCTCAAACCAGATCTTATTGCTACAGTAGAAACCAAGGGAATTCCCATAGGGTTAATGACGGCCCGGGAGTTAAATGTACCCTTAGTCATTGTACGGAGTGATAGTCGCATTAGCGAAGGGACCAGCATTGGTATCAATTACATTTCCAATAGTCAACGAAGATTAGCAACCATGTCCTTACCCAAACGGGCTGTGAAACCCGGAGCCCGGGTTCTCTTCTTAGATGACTTCTTGCGAGGTGGCGGAACCGCCAAAGGGATTCTTGACCTGATGCAAGAGTTTCAAGCAAAATGCGTAGGCATGGGCTTTTTGGTGAGCGATAGCAGTAGCCGCAAAGCCATTGACGCCTACACCTCGCTTCTGACCTTAGACCAAGTCGATTACGAGAGTAAAACGCTGATCATCCGTCCGGGGGATTGGGTGAATGAAAGCGGTATTTTAGACCTAAAGTATGTAGATTCTGCAAAGGATTAGCAAAACCTATCTTGCTTTTTTGTGAATTGTACGCTATAATTCCTTAGTCATAGGCGTTTATCGATACCCAAGAAAGACGCCAACGCTTTGCAGGTACGACGAAACTTTCGTCCGGTGATAAAACCACCTTGTCAAAGACAACTCTCTGTAAAACGAAAGGAGTTCTTTATAATGGAAAGAGCAAAATTAGAAGCAGTAGTCCGATCAAACATCGGCAGTAACGCCTCCCGCGCATTGCGCAAAACCGGCATGATTCCGGCCGTCGTATACGGCGAAGCCGTTCCCAATGGTTCCATGGAAATTTCATTGGATAATTATGCATTCGAAAGAGCAATCGCCAAAAACTCTGCCGATGGCTTATTTGACTTATCGGTTGGTGAGCATGTTTTCACCGTGCATATTTCTGAAATCCAGAAACATCCTGTCAAACGCACGTTCTTAAACGTTGACTTACATCAAATCGAAATGAACATGGTTCAAACCTTCCGTGTTCCGGTTGTTTTCATTGGCAATCCGGTTGGCGTCAAAGAAGGTGGCATCTTGGAAATTCAAAACCATCACGTTGAAATTTCCTGCTTGCCGAACGATCTGCCCGAGAAAATCGAGCATAACATCAGCAGTCAGGGCTTAGGCGATGTTGTTTATGCGAGAGACTTGGTTTTACCGGAAAACATTACTTTAGACAGCGAGTTAATGCTGGTATTGACCACCATTAATGAAGTACATGAAGATGCTGAAGATGCCGAAGCTGCTGTAGTAGCAGAACCGGAAATGATTCGCGAAAAGAAAATCGTAAAGGAATAAAACGTATGTTAGTGCTGGTCGGATTAGGAAATCCCGGCATCAAATACGCGCCAACCCGCCACAACTTTGGATTCAAAGCGGTAGAGCGGGTGGCTTCTGCGTACAAAATTACCATGACGGGTCAGAAATTCAGTTCGATTTATGGTGAAGGAATTGTGCATGGAGAAAAGGTTTTGTTTGTCAAGCCCCTGACCTTTATGAACGATAGTGGGAGAGCCGTAGGTGCCTGGATGAAGTTTTATCAGCTGCCTCTAAGCAATCTCCTGGTTTTCTATGATGATATTGATTTACCGGTAGGTCGCATTCGAATTCGTCCTCAAGGCAGCGCCGGTGGACACAATGGCATCAAATCGATGATTGCTCATTTACAAAGCGAAGAATTTGCCCGTATCCGTTTAGGTGTTGGTCCACAACCGGCCGGAATGGATTCTGCAGAACACGTCTTGAAAACATTTAAACCTCAAGAATGGGAAGTTGTGGAACGAGTTTTGGCAGAAATGCCCGATGTTGCCGAAACCTGGATCCGTGAAGGAACGGTGGCTGCTATGAACCGGTATAATGGTTTCAACGGCCAATAGACCATAAAAGGGGGACTTTGATGCTGAAGGGATTTGTACCCCTCTACCAAACTGAACAAATCCAACAACTGACCCGGGTCGTTCAAGGACGACGTGGGCCTGTTTGTCTGTACGGACTGACCTCAGCTAGCCAAAAGGCGTTATATATTGCCTTATTAGCAGCAGTCGAGCAACGGCCCTTCTTGTTGATCACCTATGGGCACAGTCAAGCTCAGAAATTATTCGATGATCTTTCAGGACTGTTGCCAGATCATAAAATTGGCTTTTTCCCAGCGAACGAAAGTGCCTTTTACGACGTAGCGGCTGCCAGTGATGAGCTATCGAACCAGCGCTTGCAAGTGCTTTTGGACCTGCTTCACTCCAAATTACAGGGTGTCGTAACAACGGCCGAAGCGCTCATGCTGCCGGTGATGCCCCCGGAAATCATCGCATCTCAAATCAAAACTTTGCGCTTAGGCGACCGACTTGATCTTCAGGAGTGGATGACTTCCTTAATCCGTCAAGGATACGAACGGACCGCTACAGTAGACACACCGGGAACCTTTGCACGGCGAGGCGGGATTCTAGATTTGTATGCCCCCATGGATCCGTTACCGGTACGCATTGAGTTATTTGATGACGAAATTGATTCAATTCGATTGTTTGATCCGGTCAACCAGCGATCGTTTGATCCAATCCAGGAATATATCGTGTCGCCGGGCTCAGAAGTCATGCTGACTAAAGAAGCTTTGGAACATGGAAAAAAAGCGTTGCAAGCCGATTTCAACGACAGCATCAAACGACTTCGGGCAACCGATACCCCTGCTTTGGCAGAAGGATTACAAGATCGCTTTGATGAGATGATGCAACGCTTGGAAAGCAATCAAATCGATGAATCGTGGACCCCTTATTTGCCCTATTTTTATCCTGAAAAGAAAACGCTTTGGGATTATTTTAAACAAGAACCGCTGCTTTGGTTGGATGAGCCTTCGCGTATTCAGGAATCGATGGAGCATCGCCAAGGTGAAGTTATAGATTACTGCATTCAAAGCTTTGCTCGTGGAGAAATGTTGAGAGGAAGACAAAAGCATACGATTGGCTTTGCCGATTTGCAGCCGTTGTTTCAACAAGAAGCCTCGGTTTCGCTGACCATGGTGTTACGACGTCCGGTTTGGCTCAAACCGGTAGAGATTATCGACAATCCCATGAAATCTTTGCCCTTATATCGGGGCTCTTTACCCGTTTTAATCGAAGAGTTCGAGCGATGGCGTAGTCATAAAGTTCAAGTTTTGATTATGGCAGAAGACGAAGAACGCGCACAGCAGGTGAAACAGTTGCTCCGAGAGTACCACTTTGAAGCTACGATTCAATCAGAAGAAGCAGAGGAGTCTGCGGCGCACCCTTTGATTCGTTTAGGGTTTTTAAGTGAAGGGCTGGAGATCTCTTCCAGCCGTTTTGTAGTTTTACCGGACAGTACGTTTTTCAGTAAAGCCAAGAAGAGTAAGTTTAAGAAAAGCAGTGACAGTCGCAAACTCCGAACCTACCGCGAGCTGAAGCCCGGCGATTTGGTTGTGCATATCCACCATGGAATTGGACGCTATGTCGGCGTGACCTCCATGATTTTAGAAGGGCTGCAAAAGGATTATCTGCATATTCAATATTCCGGTGAGGATAAACTCTATGTGCCGATTGATCAAATTGGCTATATTCAAAAATACATTGGTAGTGGAGAAGACAAGACTACCAGACTGACTTCACTGAACAGCACAGAGTGGAGCCGAACTACCGGTAAAGTTAAAAAAGCGGTCGAAGACATGGCCGAGGATTTGTTGAAGTTGTATGCACAAAGGCAGAGCAACTTGGGCTATCCTTTTTCCAAAGACAGTGCTTGGCAAGCTGAAATGGAAGATGACTTCTTTTATGAAGAAACCGAAGATCAGTTGCGCTGTATTGAAGAAATCAAGCAAGATATGGAACAACCTCAGCCCATGGAACGGTTACTCTGTGGTGATGTGGGTTTTGGCAAGACCGAAGTTGCGATTCGTGCCGCGTTCAAGGCAGTAACCGATGGTAAACAAGTGGCGGTTTTGGTGCCGACCACCGTTTTGGCACAACAGCATTTTGCTACATTTCGAGAGCGGTTAGCGAATTTTCCCGTCAATATTGCCCTCATGAGCCGCTACAGAAGCAATAAAGAGAACCTGGCAACCGTTGAAAAATTGAAAGCGAAGCAAATCGATATTGTGATTGGCACGCATCGGTTGTTATCGAAAGACGTGGAATTTGCAGATTTAGGGTTATTGATTATCGATGAGGAACAACGATTTGGAGTAGCGCACAAAGAAAAGCTCAAAAGGTTGAAAACCAATGTAGACGTTCTCATGCTTTCTGCGACACCAATTCCTCGTACTTTACACATGTCTTTAGTTGGCATTCGCGATATGAGTATGATCGAGACCCCGCCGGAAAATCGATTCCCGGTGCAAACCTATGTCATGGAATGGAATCCGGAGTTGGTGCGAGAGGCGATTCAACGAGAATTGGAACGTCAAGGACAAGTCTTCGTGGTGCATAATCGAATCGCCGCCTTGCCAATATTAGCCGATCAATTAGAACAATTGGTCCCGCAAGGGCGCTTTGTGATTGCACATGGTCAAATGCCGGAAGGTAAATTAGCAGAAACCATGAGCGATTTCCTAAGCGGAGAGTATGATGTCCTCATCTCAACCACCATTATAGAAGCCGGTATCGATATGCCCAATGTCAATACCCTGATTGTTTGTGACGCGGACCGCTATGGCTTAAGTCAATTACACCAATTACGAGGGCGAATCGGTCGAAGTAGTCGCATTGGCTATGCCTATTTTATGTATACACGAGATAAACAGCTCAGCGAGCTCTCCGAAAAACGCCTGATTGCCCTGAAAGAGTTTTGTCAGTTGGGGGAAGGCTACAAAATTGCATTGCGAGACTTGGAAATGCGGGGAGTCGGCAATCTTTTGGGAGCGGAGCAACATGGTAATGTGGCAGCGGTCGGTTTTGAGCTCTATTCCATGATGCTTAAAGAGGCTGTTGAAAATCTGAAAGGTGTTGTCCAAGTCAAGAAGGTGGAGACGGTATTGGAATTGCAAGTAGATGCCTTTATCCCATCGGAATATATCAATGACGTTGGACACAAAGTCGATTTTTACAGACGCATTCAGCAAGCCGATTTAGAGGAATTGGTTGAACTACAAGATGAATTGATCGATCGCTTCGGAGATATTCCGCTGCAGGTTCGTAATCTGTTACAGATCGCGCAATTGCGTCTAAAGGCATCGGTTGCTGGCATTAAACTGATCAGCCAAAAGCCTGGTGAAGTGGTTGCAATACGGGTAGAAGGTGTGAGTTATTCCTTAAATGATGCTGCACTTTTAGTAATGGCCATGGACGGACGATTGCGGCACCAAGCCGGAAAAAGCACCCCGTTTTTAATCGATGTGTCCGGGTTATCTGCGTCAGCGATGTTACAGCAAATTGAAATTTTTGTTGCCGGCTTTCAGCGTATTGCCAAAAGTTGAATAAACACGTATAATAGCGGTTGTATGAACTGAAGAAGAATGGGAGTTGGAACGATTGAACAAGAAAAATAATCAAATGGCAAGCCCGGTGCTCGCCCCCTGGATGAAATGGGGAGCCGCACTCTTGGTAGTAGCCATTCTTGCCGGTGTAGTCATGTTTGCACTTTATCAAAAAGGCACTTTAGCGGTGGTCAACGGTGAAAAAATCACCATCGATGATGTTAAAGAACAGTTAGGTCAATATTCCCTCTACGATGATACCGTAGAAATTGATAATGTCTATTATCAAGATCACATTGCCCCTTATGTTGCTTATGATCGTCTTTTATTACAAGAAGCTGCCAAACAAGGCATCGCCATTGAAGATAGCGTTATTGCCGAAGATGCTGAGAACACTCTAAAATATTTGGAAGTCTACTTCTTATATGAGGCAGCCAATGCCGCTGAAATGGAAATGGATTCTGCAGCTCTATTTGGTACCGATGAAGATAAAGCATTAGAAGAGAAGACCCGCCTTGAAACCGCGTTGGGAAAAACCGGTGCTGTCATGTTAGATGAAAAACTGACTGCTGCTCAATTGACTCGCGACTATTTCACCAAAGTATCGGCTTCTGCATTAACAATTGAAGCTTTGAAATCAAAGGTGAAAGAGGGTCTCGTCTTCACCGATGAAGAGATTCAAGCGTATTATGATGAAAATCTCGAAGCAAAATACATTGAAAAAGACACCAGTCACATTTTGGTTGCAGATGAAGCGACTGCAAATGATGTCTATGCAAAACTTATGGCCGGTGCCGATTGGGTAGAAATGTCCGATACTTACAGTACCGATGAAGCGGCCAAAGCTTCCGGTGGAAATATTGGCTATTTTCCCCGCACCGGTGGTTTGGTCACAGAATATATTACCGGGGCATTTGCTTTAACTGAGAATGGTCAGATCAGTCAACCGGTGAAAACCAGTTTTGGGTATCATATCATTCGTTTGGAAGATACAAGGACCATTGAATTGGATGCTGTAAAAGAGCAGATTAAGCAAGATATTACAACCAGCAAGATCAATGCCGAACTGGTTAAAGTCGTGGAAGCCGCAAAGATTAGTCCGGAAGCCACCAAGACAACCATGATTTCAATCGCAAAAGGCGAATAAGAGAATTGCGAAAAGGAACCGAAGGTTTGCACCATCGGTTCCCTTTTTTTGTACTACAATGCCCGTTCTACGGTAAGAGGTAGGTGTGGTCTAGGGGACCACGTCCCTTGCCAAGGTTTAATTGGGCTCTCAGGGCACCGGTGAGATAAGTTTTGGCAAGTTCAATACTTTCTACTAAATTCTTTCCCCTCGCCAGATTACAGGCAATTGCTGAAGATAGGGTGCAACCAGTACCGTGGGAATTGGGGTTATCCACTCTTTGAGCTGTGAAACGATGATACGTTCCCTGATCATACAGCCAATCGGTGGCTTCCTTGTTGAGGTGACCTCCTTTAATCAGCACTGCGTTACCGTAGTCTTCACTTAAGATACGAGCAGCCTGCTTCATATCTTCTTCATTATGAATTTCAAATCCACACAAAACTTGGGCTTCAAGAAGATTAGGGGTAATGATACAACCTAAGGGGAGAAGGCTTCGTTTTAAAGAGTCTAGAGCTTCATCTGAAAGCAGTTGGTGACCACTGGTCGATACCATGACCGGATCTACGACAATGTTCCTTGCTTTATATTGAATCAGTTTCTCTGCAATCTTCTCTATGACTTCACTGCGGGATACCATGCCGATTTTGACAGCATCGGGCACGATATCGGTAAAAATACTGTCGAGTTGGTGACCAACAAAGTCAGCACTTACATCCATGATTTCAGTAACACCGGTGGTATTTTGGGCGGTCAAAGCGGTAATCACACTCATCCCATACATCTTGTGCACCGCTATCGTTTTCAAATCTGCTTGGATTCCGGCCCCACCGCTGCAATCGGAACCGGCAATGGTCAAAACTTTTCTGAGGGAACTTTGGCGGGTTGCAAGCTCACTTAAAACTTTCAACTCACGGCAAGCGGCTTCAATGTTCTTTTGTGCGAAAATCGCCGAAACCAAAGCGATCCCAGCAATCCCACTTCCGGATAATTGCAATAGATTTTGGGCAGTAATTCCACCAATTGCAACGACCGGTAACGAGGTTACCTCACAAATTTGTTTCAAGGTCTCGAACGAAACTGCTTCGGCATCGGTCTTGGTTAAGGTAGGAAAGACCGCTCCGACCCCCAAATAGTCGGCGCCACCGGCTTCGGCTTCTTTGGCTTGTGCTACCGTTTGTACTGAAACACCGATGATCATCTCCTTTCCCACCCTGGATCGAACATGTCTTACCGGAAGATCTTCCTGACCGATATGAATTCCGGTTGCTTGGCATGCTAAAGCAACCTCAACGTTATCATTAATAATGAAGGGAACGGCGAAATGTTCACACAGGGACTTGATTTCTCGGGCTTCCTTTAAAAACTCAGCAGCATCTAAGTTTTTTTCTCGTAATTGTAAACAGGTGACCCCGCCTCGTAAAGCATCCTCCACTTGCTCAATCAGGGTTTGTTCGCCAGCCCATGCTCGGTCGGTGACTGCGTATAGCAGAAGAGACGAGTTATCGAATTTCATAACGAGCCCCCGCTTCCAATGCTTCGCCGGTTAGGTTGAACATGGCATCGATGATGTAATTTCGGTAGCTTGAATTGCCATCGGCTTTTGTTAAGCGTGCAAAGGCAATTTCTCCGCATAAACCCATAGCAGATACGGCAGCCGCTGCAGCTTCTAAGGAACGCTCCGGGTTCGCCGTGATGAAAGCCGTGATCAAGGCAGACAACTGGCAACCACTACCGGTGATCTGGCTCATCATGGCGTGACCGTTGCGTATGCAGTAGGCACTCTGTTCATTGGCAACCACATCTATGGGGCCGGTGATGACCACAATTGCACCGGTTTTGGCGCTGAGCTGTTTGGCCAAATTAACGGTAGCATCCAGTGTATTCTCGTTGACTGCATCGGCGGCATTGGCATCGACTCCGCGGGTATTGCCTACGCCTAAGGCTAAAGTCTTAATTTCGGAGCTGTTTCCCCGGATAACCGTGAATTGAAGCTGCTTTAGTAAATCGAGAGCAGTCTGGGTGCGCAAACGCGAAGCTCCGGCTCCCACTGGATCTAAAAGCACGGGGTGCTGTAGTTGATTCGCTTTTTTACCGGCGGCAAACATAGCAGGAATGGTGCGTTGATTCAAGGTGCCGATATTCAAATTCAATCCCCCGCAAATGCTTGTGATTTCCTCGGCTTCCCCTAAGTCATCGGCCATAATGGGAGCCGCCCCACAGGCAATTAGTAGATTTGCAACATCGTTGACCGTGACGTAATTAGTGATGTTATGAATCAAAGGGGTTTTGGCACGAACATTACCGAGTAATTCTTTAAACATGAGCTCTACCTCCTATAATACTTGTGATTTTTGTGATCAGCCAGTGAAATAAGGCCGTAAGAAACATGACGGGGACTGTAATACCAATTGCTGTATTTTGAGAAAGTAAGAATCGATACAGTACAAATCCACAGAGCCAAACAAACAGGTTTAAGCCATGAACGGCTTGCTTGGAGTGATCTCGTTTTAATACGAAGAAGTCCACCAATTGGATTGCAATCATGGGAGCAAAGACGGAGCTAATCATATACAAAAAATGTTCAAATTGGGTAATGGGAACCATAATCGAGAGAACCGTCCCCAAGATACAAATGCTAAGGGCAACGGGTTTTTCCTTGAGCTTTTTTGAGATGCTCTCGGCACTAACACCAGCAGAGTAGACATCGAGAAAGGTGGTTGTCACGGTTGAGAAGACAATGATCAGCAACGCTAAGGTTCCTAATCCAGCTTTGATCATAATCGCAGCGATATCCCCTTCACCGGTAAATAGTGCTGCTCCTAAACCAATAAGATACATCCAGGTGCTGGTGACAAAGTAGGTCACCGCACTCACAGCAGAGGCTGCTAGTGGCTTTTTGGCTTTGCGGGTATAATCCGAAATCAAGGGCAGCCAAGAGAGGGGCATTGCTACTGAGAGCTCAACCGCTGCACCAAAAGATAACCCGGTGCTCTGGGGGGTGGCCACCCCTTGACCAAAAACAACTGAACTTAAAACAAGGGTCAGAAGAAACAAAGCAGTCATGGCAACAAGATTAACTTTTCCCAAGTTGGTGATGCCAATCAAAATCCACACCAAGATCAAAGCACCGATTACCATACTCCACAAGGATAAACCGCCAAACGGAGCTATGGATTGAGCGGCAACAGCCCCGCTGTAGATCATGACGGCGGTCCAACCTAGGAGCTGCAACACATTCAAACCGGAAAATAACCAGGAGCCTTTTTGGCCAAAGGACATCTTGACCGTTTCCATTGCGCTTTTGCCGGTGCGTCCACCCATGAGTCCCGCCAAAAACAGCAGTCCACAGCCGATTATGTGGCCTAACAGTATGGCGACTAAGCCCTTTTCAAATCCCAACGGTGCAAACAAGGTTCCGGTTAGGATTTCGGCAATGGATACTCCGGCACCAAACCAAAGCAATCCATGAGAAAAAGTAGAAGTTTTGGGTTCTTCCATAGCAACCTTCTTTCTTTCAGGGCAACAAAAAAAGGAGAACGCCTTTTGGGCATTCTCCGCTTGCAAGCAAGGATTCCTTACTCCCTACGGTGGCATTACCCACATCAGGTTAAAGGGTCGAAGTTTTGAGAACTTCCTCTCAGCCTGCTACTACAAGCTCCCCCGAATATGTTTTCTTGACTATATCACTTTGTGACAGGTTTGTCAATTTTTTGTCGTTGTGCTAATTCCATAAGAATATCTTTGGGTTGTATCTCCAGTTCAGCCATGAGCACTAAAAGATGATAGGTCAGGTCGGCAATCTCCCAAACTGCTTCCGGCTTCCGTTGATTCTTGGCTGCAATAATCACTTCTCCGGATTCTTCTCCAATTTTCTTAAGGATTTGGTCAATCCCTTTTTGGAAAAGTGTAGTGGTATAAGATGCTTCCGGCATTTCTTGTTTGCGTTGCAGAATTTTCTCGTAAAGCCCTTGCAACCGAAATCCTTGGGACTGGGGTTGCTCTAACAGGGAGTTGTGAAAACAGCTGATTTCCCCAGTGTGACAAGCAGACCCAAAAGAACGTACCTTAACAAGGAGTGCATCGCGATCACAGTCGGCAGTGATGGAAAGAATCTGTTGCCGATTACCGCTGATATCCCCCTTACGCCAAAGTTCCTGTCTGGAACGGGACCAAAAGCAGGTATAGCCCTCTCGTAAAGAAATTTCTAAACTTTCTTTGTTCATATAGGCTAACGTCAGGATTTGGTCGCTTTCTGCATCTTGAACAATCGCTGGAATCAACCCTTGTGCATCGAATTTAATTGTATCAATCATGATTTTTTCTCCTTTCGGCGAACCAAGATTGCTTGGCTTGCCAATGCATTTTTGACTTGCTCAATTTCCACCAAACCTCGGTGAAAGACTGAGGCGGCTAAAGCACCACTCATAACGGGAATTTCTTGGAACAGGTTAACAAAATCATCGACAGAACCGGCACCCCCGGACGCAATCACCGGCACAGGAACGGCGGCGCAAACTTGCTTAAGAAATTCGATGTGGTAGCCTTTTTGGCAACCATCGGTATCAATGGTATTGACCACAACTTCCCCGGCACCTGAACCTACTCCCTCAAGGATCCAAGGAAGGGCTAAACGGCCGGTATCCACTTGACCGCCTTTGGTGAAAACATGAAACGCTTCCCCCACTTGGCCAACGTCAACCGATAAAACCACGCATTGGTTCCCGTAGCGCTCAGCAGCTTCACGAATCAATGCCGGATTCTTTAGAGCACCACTGTTGACACTAACTTTATCGGCACCGGCTTCTAGAACTCGCTGAAAATCTTGCAAGCGTTGGATGCCTCCTCCCACGGTTAGCGGAATGAAGAGGGTTGCTGCGACTTGACGCAAGAGATCAAGAAACAGTCCTCGATTTTCCACAGAAGCTGTAATATCGTAAAAAACCAATTCATCCGCTCCTTGCTCACCGTAAAACTCGGCTAAAGCCACGGGGTCGCCGATACCCTGTAACCCTCGAAATTGAACTCCTTTGACCACTTTGCCATCTTTAATATCGAGGCAGGGGATGATCCGTTTGGCTAGCATGATTTCACCTCTTTTTGTAAACAGAAGACTCTCTTCAAATCTAAAGCCCCGCTGTAGAGAGCTTTGCCAATAATCATGCCTTCTAGGGGAAGCTTTAGTAGCGCTTTGACATCGTCTTCATTGTGAATACCACCGCTGGCGACAATCGTATTCGGGTAGAGTGAACTCAATGTTTCATAGAGCGCTCGGTTCGAACCTTGCAATAAGCCGTCTCGCTGTACATCGCTACAAAGAATACTTTGCACCCCCAGCTCGTGCAATCGTTTCAAATAATTCATTGGACTTTCCTCGGCAACTTTCGTCCAGCCTTCGAGCATGATTTTATCAAAACTCAAATCCATACCGACCGTAATCTTTGCCCCGAATCGAGTCACAAGTCGCGTTAAGAAACTCGGATCTTGTGCGGCAGCTGTTCCCAGCACCACCCGAAAGGCTCCAGCCTGCAATAATTCTTCCACGGCTTCATCGCTACGTAAGCCCCCACCCACTTGAATTTTCAAAGGGGTTGCTTGGATTAGTTTTTGGATCAACTCTCGCTGCACCGAGCTCCCTTGACGGGCTCCTTGTAAATCAACCACATGCAAATATTCTGCACCGGAATCTAAGAACCGTTGAGCAACACGAAGGGGATCGGCATCATAGATGGTTTGTTGTGTAAAATCTCCTTGTGTCAGGCGAACAACCTGACCTTCCCAAAGATCAATAGCGGGAAAGATTTTCATGGTAAGACCTCCGTCCAAGCTGCAAAATTGCGTAAAATCTTTAAGCCAGTCGCCCCACTTTTTTCCGGGTGAAACTGAACTCCTGCTACGTTTTCTCTTGCAACAGCAGCGCTAATCGAGGTCCCGTATTCACAGGTGGCAATGGTTTGGTTCCCGGTTTGAGTAGCCGCATAGGAGTGAACAAAATAGACCCAGACTCCGGGTTCCAAATCTTGAAAAAGGGGATGTTTTGGCTGAACTGCAGGGAAGCGCAGTTGGTTCCATCCCATGTGGGGAATGGTCATCGGCTGCGGTATCAAATCTTGCAAGGCGCGGATTTCTCCCGGGATTAAACCCAACCCTTCGTGTGTGCCGTACTCATAACCGGTTTCCAGCAATACCTGCATGCCCAAACAGATGCCCAGAAGTGGCATACCCTGTTGGGCTACCGATTGAATCACCTCAACAAGATTGCGAGAGCGCAACGAATTCATCGCCGCTGCGAAGGCTCCAACACCCGGTAGTATCAACCCTTGACACGCCTGAATCTCTTTCTTATCTCGTACTAAACGGTGTTCGATACCACAATGCTGCAAAGAAGATTGTAACGAAAAAAGATTGCCAACCCCATAATCTACTATGCCAATCATAGCAAGACTCCTTTACTAGAAGGGATTTGCTCTGAGCTTTCCGTGATGGCAACGGCTTCCCTTAAAGCTCTGCCAAACCCTTTGAAACAGGCTTCGCAGAGGTGGTGGCTGTTGCGTCCCGCCAATTGCTGCAGATGAAGGGTGAACTGCCCTCCCCGGCAGAGTGCCTGAAAAAACTCTTCGACCAATTCGGTGTCGAAATCGCCAAGGCGAGGAGATGGAATCTGCAGATTGCAGTAACACCCGGTCCGACCCGAGATATCGAGAGCAACTAAAACTAAGGCTTCGTCCATGGGCAACAGCGATTGACCGTAGCGACGAATTCCCTTGGCGTTGCCTAAGGCCGTTCGCAAAGCCGTGCCTAAGCTCAACCCAAGGTCTTCAGTTGTGTGATGAGCATCAACCTGTAAATCACCGGAGCAGCGCAGTTCGAGCCGAACTCCAGCATGAAAGGCAAGTAAACTCAGCATGTGGTCTAAAAAGCCGATTCCGGTTTGAATCTCAGATGAGTTGCTCTGATCAAGCTCGACATTCAATGAAATCGTGGTTTCGCGGGTTTCGCGGGTTATGAATGCTTGACGCGTCATCATGATTTTTCCTCCCTCATTTTTGGGTAACGTTCAGCTGTCAGAGCAAGCAGAATTTCCATCTCTTCTTGATTGCCGATGCTGATTCGAACAAACTCGGAAATTGGGTCGAGCGAAAAATAGCGGATCAAAACCCCGTTACTCTTGAGGTAAGTAGCATAATCCGCCGCATCACCACCGGGAGGAGAGACAAAAACGAAATTACCCTTGCTCGGAATCACACGGAAATCGAGATCCAGCAATTGTGTTTGTATCCATTCTCGAACCCGGATGATCTCAGAACAGCGCTCCTGGAAGAGATTTTCTTCGTCTAAGGCAGCTTCGGCGGCTGCCAAGGTCATACTGTTGACGTTGTAAGGGTTGAGGCTGTAGCGTAAGCGTTGCAAATCAGCGATGAGACCTGCACCTCCCATGGCGAAACCAAGCCTGCCACCGGCCAAACAACGCGACTTAGAAAAGGTTTGTAAAATCAACAAATTATCATAGCGCTCCAGGAGTGGCACGCAACTCTCGCCACCAAAATCAACATAAGCTTCATCGACTAATACAACATGGTTGGGGTTGGTCTGTAGGATGCGTTCTATTTCTTCTACACTCAAAAGCGTTCCGGTTGGCGCGTTCGGGTTGGCTAAGACAATGGGCTGATTCAGGGAGCAAAAGTCCTTGCCATTAATCTGTAAATCAGAGGTCAAAGCAATACCATGGTAGGGGGCACCGGCCATTTGCGCATAGACCGGATAAAATCCGTAGCTGACAGCGGGGCATGCCACCCCGGATTCTGCAGAACAGAACGCTAAAAAGGCTAAGAACAGAAGTTCATCGGAACCGTTACCCAACATGATTTGCTCCGGAGTAATCCCATAGCGTTTCGCCAATGCCAAGCGCAAGCGCTTGCCTTCAGGGTCGGAATACCTTTGCAGTTGGGCAGCAGCTTTTGCGACCGCCTGCTGAACATGAAGTGAGGGAGCAAAGGGAGCTTCATTGGTATTCAATTTAATGCGGATGCCTTGCACCCCTTGTTCGCCGGGGGTATAAGGACGCAACGATTGATAGTTCGCATTTAAATAACGGCTCATTTTGGTCCTCCATGGCTACGGATTCGAATGCTGCGACTGTGGGCGTCTAAGCCCTCAAATTCAGCAAAGCGGGATATTTTCTCAGCTACCTGGGCTAGTTGATTTTGCGTATAATACATGAATTGGGTTTTCTTCAGAAAATCATCGACGGAAAGAGGACTGGAAAAGCGAGCACTGCCGGCGGTGGGCAAGGTGTGATTGGCACCCGCCCAGTAATCGCCTACCGGCTCCGGAGTATAAGCTCCTAAGAAGACTGAACCCGCATGACGAACCTGCTCCAATGCTTGCCAGGGATTTGAGACACATAACTCTAAATGTTCTGGTGCAAAACGATTGGCCACTTGCATTGCTTGGGTAAGATCTGTTACGACCACAATCTTGCCGAAGCGTTCCATTGCTTGTGAGGCAATCTCTTTTCGGGGCAACGCTTCTAATTGCACCTGCAATTCTTGGTTTACCTGTTCTGCTAGAGTGGGGGAATCTGTAATCAAAACAGCCATCGCCGCCGGGTCATGTTCTGCCTGAGAAAGTAAATCTGCCGCAATATGCGAAACCGGGCAAGTTTCATCTGCCACGATCACAATTTCACTCGGACCTGCAATCATATCGATCGCAACATCCCCAAAGACTTGTCGCTTGGCTTCCGAAACATACCAATTGCCTGGGCCGACGATTTTATCAACCTTAGGGATCGTTTCGGTACCATAGGCTAAAGCAGCAATGGCTTGTGCCCCGCCAACTTTAAAAACCCGAGTTACTCCAGCGATGGAAGCCGCTGTAAGCTTAGCAGGAGACCGGGTAGAAGCGTGGTGTGAGATATATCGAGCAGAAAAGCATCATTCAAAACTTTTAAAGTGTCGCCCGCCATGCAAATCAAGTCAAGCTCTTCTTTGTCGGTCAGGGGTCCTAAACATTCCACGCCCATTTGCAGCATCTCTTGAAATCCATGAGCCCCTTCCGGAACGCGATACACCGTTTCTTCGTACGACCATTTTTGAATCAGACCATCGGGCTGATAACGTCGCATCAACGATAACGTCACATCGGGTCTGAGGGCTAACAACCGCCCGTCGTAATCGTGGAAACTCAAAATCGGAGTGTTTTGTAAGAACGCTTTATGTTGAGCATAAAAATCATAATCTTCCCAGCGCAGTTTCGAATATGGATGATATTCGTATTGGTGAAACACGTGACGTAATGCCAAAATTGCCTTTTCACGAGAACTGAGCAGCGAACCGTCGATAGCCATGGGAAACCCTCCTATTCAATAAAAAAAGCGGAGTGGTTTTGCTTTTTGCAAAACCACTCCGCGAAGAACCCTTTTAGGGATCTAGTTCATTACAATACGCTTCTTCTAAAAATAGGGTATTGTAACCTTTCGGGGTGTTTTGATGCAAAAACCGTAGGCAAAGCAACCATTTCATGACCACAATGGTGATGATGAAGATGGTGATGCAGATGCAATGCCACGGGTTGATGCATAAAAAAGAAGGCTACAGCCGAAGCTATAGCCTTGAAGGACGTGTTGAAATTGGTCGCAAAGAAAGAGATGCAAGCCAAAAGAACCGCGGCGATGATGATCGCTTCGGTGGTGATGACGTTAAAAAGGGTTGTCGTCAACATGGTTGCATCCTCCTCATAGATTTTGAAACGGATTCTAACATAGGTGGAAATCAATGTCAACCCTTCTTTGAAAATTTACAGAAGAGTTCTGCTTTGAAGGGAAATGCATTCACAAAAGAGAACAGTATAGAATTGTAAACTTCCCGGGGTTTGAACCTTAAGGAAAGAAAAGGTGATTACGATGAATCAAGAGACCAAAAAGTCTTTTTTGTTGAATACAATGATTTTAACCTTGGCCGGAGCCTTTGCTCGTGTTTTGGGGGCTGTGTATCGTATCTTTTTAACCCGAATCATCGGCGATGAGGGAATTGGTCTTTACCAAATGGCATATAATCTGGCCCTACTCTTTATGACGGTGGGCATGACCGGGTTGCCGTTATCCATTTCAAAATTGGTAGCAGAGAAAACAGCTGCTCAGGATGAACGCAGCACCCGCAAAGTTTTATTGCTTTCTTTACTCTTATCCGGCACCTTAGGGTTATTGCTCATGGCCATGTTAGGCTTGGGGGCAAATTTTTGGGTTGAAACCAACTTGAAAGAACCGCGTGCTCTTATGCCATTGCGCGCGATTTCACCGGCGGTGCTCTTTGTCTTTCTCATGGCACCCTTTCGCGGCTATTTTCAAGGCCGACAAGAGATGATTCCCCGTGCTATTTCCGATGCCATGGAGCAATTGGTGCGCGTCATCATGATCTTAACGCTTGCTATGATCCTCTTAGGCAGGGGCTTAGAAGCGGCGGCCACCGGAGCAGCGTTGGGAGTGACCTTGGGTTCCATGGCTGCATTCATCTATTTGCTGATGCTGTATTTACGAACCCAGCACAAACAAGTTGCCGTAATTGGTGATTTGGGTGTGAAAGAAGAAAGCAGTATGACGGTTCTGAAACGAATCGTTTTGTTGGCCATTCCCGTTACCTTGGGCTCATTGATCTGGCCACTGATGCAATTTGTCGATGCTCTGATTATCAGTGGTAGATTACAAACGGCAGGATTCGCCGTAGAAGAGGCTACCGCATTGTTTGGCCGCTATTCCGGGCAAGCCGGACCTTTGGTTAACATGCCCAGTATCCTCACCGTTGCGGTGGCGGCGTCGTTGATTCCATCGATAACCGATGCCATGTCTAGAAACGATGTCGAAACCATGCGCAGCCGTGCCAATTTGGCTTTGAAGGTCAGCACTCTAATCGCCCTACCTGCAGCGTTGGGATTAAATCTTTTAAGCCAACCGGTTGCCCAGATTCTTTACGGTTCTGCCGATGCAGCTAATATCATAGCAGTCTACTCCTGGGTGATTCTCTTCTTGTTGTTGTACCAAACAACGGCCAGTATTCTACAGGGGATCAACAAGATTCAAGTGCCGGTGGTCAGTATGTTGATTGGCATTGGCATCAAAACGGTGTTGACCTATGTCTTGTGCGCCATTCCCAATGTGAATATCTTTGGTGCAGCCATTGCTACCGGGTTGGGCTTCGCCGTGGCCGTTGGTTATAATTTGTACAAAGTGTATCAGTTCACCGAAATGACGGTGGACATGCAAGGCTTGGTAATTTCGCCCATCATCAGCGCCTCACTCATGGGACTGGTCGTATATCTGGCATATCATGGTATGACGGGTCGCATTTCCATGCTGGTAGCGACTGCAATCAGTGTGCTGTTGGGAATCTTTGTATATGGCCTTGTGCTCCTATTGAGTGGAGGTTTGAGAAAAGATGAATTACAGGCAATTCCCAAAATCGGGCCATTGATCTTAAAAATTACCGGACGATGGATAAAATAGGAGGATCCCATGAATCACGATACCTTAAAACCATTACTCGATATCATGCATCAACTGCGCTCCGCAGAAGGATGCCCCTGGGACAGAGAGCAAACGCATGAAAGTCTTCGCCCCTTTGCCATAGAAGAATCATATGAAGTTGCCGAAGCGGTAGACAACCACGATCTTTCGGCACTGGTCGATGAATTGGGCGACTTGTTATTACAAGTCGTCTTCCACGCAGTTATCGGTGAAGAAAACGCGGAGTTCAGCATGGAAGATGTCGTTGCTGCCGTCTGCACCAAGATGCAACGCAGGCATCCGCATGTCTTTGCTGAAACCCATGTCGACAACAGCGCTCAAGTTCTGGCGCAATGGGAAGCCATTAAAGCACTGGAACGGAAAGACAAACCCAAAGAGAGCGCCTTAGATGGTGTGACTAAGAATCTACCGGCACTCATGGCTGCCAATAAACTCCAGAGCAAAGCAGCCAAAGTCGGCTTTGATTGGCCTACCGTTCAAGGCGTCTGGGATAAACTTGAAGAGGAAAAAGCAGAAATTTTAGAAGCGCTTCAAGCCGAGCAACAAGAAGCAGTGGAAGAAGAAGTCGGTGATTTTCTCTTTGCTGCAGTGAATCTTGCCCGGTTCCTCCATGTAGAACCGGAAAGTGCACTCTTGAAAGCCAATCAAAAATTTAAATCCCGATTCATTGCCATGGAAAAGCTCGCCAAGCAAAATCAGATGGATTTTTCCAAGTTGAACTTGGAGCAACAAGAAGCCCTATGGCAACAGGTAAAAAAGCATTAAGAAGGGAAGAACGTTATGCGTCTCGATAAATATTTAAAAGTATCGCGCCTGATCAAGCGCCGCACTCTGGCCAAAGAAGTGGCAGAAGGGCAGCGTATTGAGTTGAACGGCCGAGTTGCAAAACCGGCAGCCGAAGTCAAAGTCGGTGATACGATTGCTTTGCACTTTGGCAGCCGAACCCTTACTGTTGAGGTCTTGAGTATCACGACCTCGAATCGCAAGGAAGATGCAGCGGAAATGTATAAAGTGATTTCTGAAACACGGGAAGAGATGACCTTTGATTGGTAAACAGGGATTGATTTCTATAGAAGTTCGTGATAAGATAATAGTACTTTCAGTAGGAAGGAGTGAGGCCAATGCAATTGAGAAGAAACTTGAAATTATCGTTAATTTTAGGCAATGCTGATTCCAAAGAAGCGAAATCAAAGCAGTATTTGAAAATTGCAGCAATTGTACTCTTGCTCCTGGTCATTGTTTGGATGTCTTGGCAGATTGTGCACATGGAATTACGCATCAAACGCACCGAACAAACCTACCGAAGTGCGCTGTATCAAAAAGAACAATTAGTGAATGAGCAACAGGCCTTGAAAGAGGAGCTTACGTTTGTGAAAAGTGACATTTACATTCGCGAAATGGCCCGCTCCAAATTAGGGATGCTACTTCCCAATGAAATCATGTTCGTCAAACGATAAAATAAAACATCGGATCTCCAAGATTAGAAACTTGGAAATCCGATGTTTTTTTCAAACTCTTTTAGCAATTGCTCCACCGTCAGGTTGCGCTTTGCTTCGCCCTTTACATCTAAAATGATTTTACCGCAACTCATCATGATCAGGCGATCCCCATAGCGAATCGCATCACGCATATTGTGAGTAATCATTAAAGTGCTGAATTGGCTGTTTTTAACAAACTCTTCCGTAATCTTCATCACGGTAGCTGCTGTTTTAGGATCCAAAGCAGCCGTGTGTTCATCCAGCAACAAGAGCTGAGGTTCTTTCATGACCGCCATCAGCAAGGTGAGAGCTTGACGTTGACCTCCTGAAAGTAAGCCCACTTTTACCGTCAAACGATCTTCTAATCCCAACTCTAGGCGGCTTAAAATCTGACGAAAACGCTGGCGATCTTCTCCGGAAAGAGCACGACGATACCGGTGCTTTTCCCCTCGTCGCCCCGCTAAAGCTAAGTTTTCTTCCAAAGTCAACTCCGAGGCGGTTCCCTGCATGGGGTCTTGAAAAACTCGCCCTAACAACGAAGCTCTTCTATGTTCCGGCATGGAGAGCAGATCTTGACCACTCAGACTAATCTTTCCCTGATCCGGTAGGCAAGTGCCTGCCACCAATTGCAATAAAGAGGACTTTCCGGCACCGTTTCCGCCAATGACAGTCACAAATTCCCCTTTGGGAATATGCAGAGAAATCTGATCTAAAGCAGTTTTTTCGTTAACAGTACCATGAAAAAAACGCAATGTAACATCTTCAATTTTTAGCATCAGGCAGCCCTCCTTTTTTGTCCGGGTCTGGCTAAAAAGAGCGCGACCAGACAGGCCGTGAATAGTTTTAGATCAACGGTGGAAAGACCTAAGTAAATTACGACCGACAAAACCACATAGTATGAAATCGATCCCAATAAAGTACCGGAAAAGCGCAAAACGAAACGCTCATGATGACGCATGAGTCGGCTGCCAATGACCACCGCTGCTAAGCCAATGACAATGGCGCCACGGCCCATATTGATATCGGCATTTCCCTGAAATTGCGCTAACAAAGCCCCCGAAATCCCGACCAGTCCGTTCGATATTATTAAGCCTAAGCGTTTCATGGCATCGGTATCAATCCCTTGTGCTCGGGCCATTTTTTCATTATTACCGGTTGCCCGCACGGCATATCCGATTTCCGTACGAAAAAACCAAACCAACGTTAACACCAAAACGATGGTGATGGCCACTGCTACAACGAGTGCATGGCTGATGTTGGCGCTGCTCAGCAATAAAGCGTATTTGGTGCGGCTAATCGTAATATTCGATTTGCCCATGATACGCATGTTGATTGAATATAAAGCGAGCTGGCTCAAGATACCGGCGAGGATTGCAGGAATCTTTAAACGAGTGTGCAAGGTTCCAGTCACGAATCCCGCCAGCATACCGGCCAAAGCTGCAAAGACTAAAGAAAAACCCGCCGAATAGCCCGCGGCGATACTAACGGCACAAACCGCACCGCCGGTAGCAAAACTGCCATCGACGGTGAGATCTGCATAGTCCATGATCTGGTAGGAAACAGCAACCCCTAAGCCCAAGATCCCCCATATTAGACCCTGCGCAACGGATCCGGGCAGTGCGTTGAGAAATGAGATGATCATTTTAGAAGACCTTCAGGGATGACAATGCCCAAAGCATCGGCAACTTCTTGATTGATGAATAATGTCAAATTGGAAGTATCAAAGGTGAAAATTGGGGTTGTTGCAGGATCTGCACCATTGACTAAAATTTCGAAGGCCATTTCTCCAGCCTTGTGTCCTAAATCGTAGTAGCTAATCGAGTAGGTCGCCAAGAAACCGGCTTCACACATGCTGGATTCGGCGGTAATGACCGGGATTCCGGCAGCTGTGGTGATGTTCGCCATGGTGGGAACATTGGAGGCAATTAAGTTATCACTGGGCTCATAGAAAGCATCGACTTCGGTGCAAGCTTTGGTAACTACGGTTTGAATCTCATTGGAGTCAGCAACGGTGTAGATTTTTACCTCATACCCTTTTGCTTCTAATGCAGCTTTGGCTTCAACGGCTTGGATCTCGGAATTTTCTTCGGCAGAAGAGAAGACAATGCCAACTACTTCGGCATCGGGAACCAAGGCCGCCAAGAGTTCAACCTGGACATCGACCGGATTGTTATCGGAAGCGCCGGTAACATTACCCCCGGGGGCTTCATTGGATTCCACTAAGCCACTTTTTACATAATCGGTTACGGAAGTGCCGACAATGGGAATGGTAGAAGTGGCTTCGCGAGCCGCTTTTACGGAATTGGTAGCATTGGCCATGATTAGAGAGACTTTATCATTGACAAACTTGTTGACAATGGTCGTGGCATTGGTTTGCTCCCCTTGAGCATTCTGCAGATCGAATTCTACCTGATCCGGGAGTTTCTCGGTCAAGGCATCTTGAAATCCTTGGGTGGCAGCATCTAAAGCCGGAAATTCTGCTAACTGTACAATGCCAATTTTAAATACGGTTTTGGGCTCGGGGGTCGGAGTAGGGGCGGGTGCCGGGGTGTTACAACCACTGAGCATGAATACGAGGATGAGAGCAAGCATTGCTAAAACAAGATTTTTCTTTTGAGTCATGATAAAATCGTCTCCTCATTAATTTTTTTATCTAAATCCGTCTGGCCAGACCGGATCAGGTAACAACGTCTAAAAAAGTATAAAAAAACAGCCCCGTCGAAACCGACGAGGCTGTTGTTAGCTCCTTTTTAGGTAGCTCAACGAACAGGCTGGATCCGTCGATTCCGCCCGGTGCTGCTAAAATAATAAAAATAGGCATAGGAATAGAAACCTGCGAAAGAAGAATTTTGTAAATTCTTACTCATTGTGGTTTCCCCCTTGCCTTAGTGTTTGTGTCAGTATAAAGGCAACGATTTCATTTGTCAAGAGGAAATTTCAAAAAAAAGGAAAACTCTCTCTGCATGTGCAAAGAGAGTTTTGGTGGGCCATCAGGGATTCGAACCCCGGACAGGCTGATTAAGAGTCAGCTGCTCTACCAGCTGAGCTAATGACCCGTGAGAACAAGGAGTATTTTAGCACAATCAACCGCCCTTGTAAAGAGAGGGAATCGTATTTTTTCATAGTAAAAGAAATTTGTGCTCACACTTGACATCGTAACCAACTTATCGTATAATACACAGGCCAGTAGAAATCGCGGGGTAGAGCAGTCTGGTAGCTCGTCGGGCTCATAACCCGGAGGTCGTAGGTTCAAATCCTGCCCCCGCAACCATCTTACTCTTGGCGGAGTAGCTCAGCTGGCAGAGCAAGCGGTTCATACCCGCTGTGTCGTTGGTTCAAATCCGACCTCCGCTACCAAACGACATACGTTCCACTGCAGAAGTGCGGTGGTTTTTTTGTGTACAAAATTAGTTACTTTACAAGTTACATTAATGTTATTTTAATTTCAATTACCATAAATAGGAATGACTACTATTAGCTAAATTTACTCAATAAAATCCGAAAATCCTTCTCAATTATCAAAAAAAACGTTGACAGCATACAATTATGCTTGTATAACTCATTGTACGAGGATAAAATTCCCTGTCATTAAAAGGAAGAAAATTAATTAGAAAGCTAAATAAGCAAAAAGCTTCCTGAAGGGCACCTTTGACCTTGGTCATGAGTGCCCGGAAGGATCTTTTTGCGGCGGGAGAGTACTCCAGCAAAGTAGGGAGACGTCATGCCGAAATTTCAGTACAATGGCTATAACTCCGCTGGCAAAGCCCTTAAAGGCACCGCGGACGCCATGGACGACCACCAACTTTATTTAAAATTGCAAGAAACAGGCATCTTTGCAACGTCCATCGAACCGGTCCAACAGCGAAGCGGTCATCAGCGACTTAAGCTTCCGGCGGTGGTCTCTTTTTGCACGCAAATGGGAACCTTGCTCCACGCAGGTGTATCCTTAGTGCGTGCTTTAAACATTTTATCGTTGGAAGAAGAGCTACCCGAATCAACCCGTGCAGTCTATGATGAACTGCAGGTACAAATTCGCCAGGGCGTTGCTTTATCGGTTGCCATGGGCTCCTAAGCTCCGGCTTTTCCGGAACTGCTGGTGCAAATGGTCGCAGCTGCGGAAATCAGCGGCAGCCTCGATCAAACCCTTGCTCGCATGGGGGAATATTTTGAAAAAGATCATCGCATGAATCAAAAAATCAGTGGTGCTATGACCTACCCCATGATTTTAGGCTTATTGACCTTGGCTGCCGTGGTGATCATTGTTACCTTTGCCCACCCGCGTGGTCATGAATGCTAGTGAGTTTATGAGTCATTACTGGTATATCGCCATTGCAGCTTCTGCAGTTTTTGTCTTCTTATTTCAAGCCTTCATGCGGTTACCGCAAGTGGCATATGAAATGGACGAATTCAAGATTCGGTTCAAACCGATTCGTCGTTTAATGCGCACGATCTATACCGCCCGTTTTGCCAGAACTTTGAGTTCGCTCTATTCCAGTGGGATGCCGGTATTGTTGTGTTTACAAGTAGGCAAAACAACGGTGGGAAACCGTTTCATTTCGGCTCAATTTGAAGATGTAATTATTGCGGTACGACGCGGAGGAACTCTAGCGGACGCGGTAGGAAAAATCGATGGATTTGTGCAAAAACTGACCTCCACAATTTTTGTAGGAGAAGAAACCGGAAATTTAGAACATATGCTGAATGTGATTTCAGCAAGTTTAGATTACGAAAGTGAGATTTCGTTATCTAAAATGACGACCATGGTTGAACCGATTATGTTAATCATAATGGCGGTAATCATTGGCTTTGTCATGTTGGCTGTCATGATGCCGATCTTTCAGATGTATGGTAGTATTCAATAGCAAAAGGAAGTGATCAAGTGAGTACGGTCTTATTTATGTCGAATCAACGGATGATGGTTTTAGAAAGTCTAAAGCATCTTTGGGATAATCATCATTTGTCTCGTGGGAAACTCCAAATTGTGATCGATAGCACTCAGTTTCAGCTGAAAAATGCACAATTACCAAAACTGAGAGATACAGCCATGCAGGCGTTGGTAAAAAATGAGTTTTCCGGAAACGAACGGTATAACGAGCCAATTTTTGATTATATGGTTTTGCGCGATACTCCCTCAAACCCGAAAATGCAAGATATTTTGTGCTGTGGTGTCGAGCGTAGCTTTATTCACAGCTATGTAGAACTGTTCCGTCAAGCAAAGCTGCAAGTGAGAAGTATCGATACCGCCCTTGGGGGAATTTTGAAACTGATCAGCTTTCTGCCCATTTTTCAGAAAAGAACATGCCTTTTGTTGATTTTTAATGGCGATAATCTGCTTACCATCTTATTGGAGAATGGATTTTACAAATATTCAAGCCGAACAAGGCTGTTGGCTCAACCCAATAACGATGAATTTGCCACCGCCATTCAGCGCGCCGTTTCATCGATTCAGCAATTCTAAGCGGTTGACAGCAATGGCTTTACCATTACCGACGCTTATTTTTGCGGTTGTAGCGAGGAAGTAGTGGATTTCTGCAGACCAGGAGTTCAGAATCTTGGCTTGAATGCTCAGCTTCTCCCGGAAGATCCGCGAATACAATTCAAAAAAAATACCTACGGCAAGCGCTTCAGCGATATTGTTTATCTGGTTGGAGATTTCATGAGGAGGTGAAGCCATGGCTACCTTGCAGAAAAAGGATTTTAATTTTTATCAACGATACCAACAAAAACCAGCAAAGAAATGGGGCTTTTGGCCCATTTACTCCTTGCTTATGGTTTTATTTGTCATTGTCGCCAGCGGTGTCAGCTATTGGCTTTACACTCAGAATCAAGCTCTAGAACTCGAATTAAACGCATTGGTTCAAGGATATTTGGAAAATCCGACCCTAGTGGCAACGCAAAGTGAAGTAGTTCGCAATAGAGAGCAACTGCAAGAGGCCAATATCCAGGTAACCAATCTTATGGATGCATTTTCCGCCATGGAGTCCTATCCAAGAGCTAACTGGTATCTACTACAGCAGATTTTTTCAGTGTGTCTTGCGTAGCAACGCAGGCAAGGAGGTGCTGGAATGAAGATTGATCTTCGCATCACTTCTCGTGACAAAATTATGTTGGCCTTGCTACTCGCAGTTTTAATCTTAGCGGCTTGGACGAATTTTGTTCTTTTACCCTTTTTGAATCGAAATCAGGAGCTCAAAGATGAGCTTGGCAGCGCCCAAGCCAGCGTGCGTCAAATGGAATTGACGATTAACAGTGGTAAAGATGTACCAGTGCAATTAGAAAAAGTCCAGGAAAAATTAGCCGCATTCCGAGCTGATTTGCCCGACCCCATGAGCACCGATCAAATGGATCATTTAGTAACAACGTTGCTTCAACAATATGGCTTAACTCCTCAAAACCTTATTCTAACAGAAGCTGTTGAAAAGCCGGTGGTTGCCTACCAGTTCTCCGAAGCAGCAACTGCTGCCAACAAAGGAACGTTGCCCATGGCCGAAGTGCGTTTTGTTTGTGAAGGTTCTGCCCGAAATTTCTTTGATATGCTACAAGGGATTGAACAAAATCATAAATATTTGCGAGTCCTACACTATAGCTTTCAAGAAGATTTAACCAATAACGCAAGCTTTGACCCCGACTTTATTGGCACTATTCAAGGGTCGTTTGCAATTTATATGTTTCGTAAGTAGCGAGAAGAGGTTTTTATGAAAAATTTACCCTTAGGAGAATTACTGAAGAATTTAGGGTATATCTCGGAATATCAGTTGCGTGAGGTCCTAGAATACCAAAAGGTCCATACTCACTTGCGCATTGGTGCTGCCCTAATTGAATTGGGCTTTATTACTGAAAAGCAATTAATGCAAACATTGGCACAACAATTAGAGCTCAAAGTTGCCGAGGTGGAACGCTTAAGCATCGATATTGAGGCAGTGCAACTTATCCCCCGCCAATTGGCAGAGAAATACGTTATTTTAGGCGTGAAGGTCAACGCCAATGTCTTGACCATTGTCACCAGTGATCCTTTGAACTTCTATGCCTTAGAAGATATTCGTCAAATCACTGAAAAAACGCTGGATGTGCAAATTGGTGAAAGCGCTCCTTTGAAAAAATCCATTGAATATTACTATTCAGAAGTTACGCCCGGAGAGCCATGCAAACGGCGAACCAAACCACGGTGGTGGATGCCGGTAAATTTTTATCGGAAGCCATGGTCATTACCGATGCTGAAACCAGCGATGCTCCCACCATTCGCCTGATTGACAGCCTCATCCAACGTGCTTACACCATGCAGGCCAGTGATATTCACATTGAGCCTTTTGAGGAAGAAACGGCTGTGCGTATGAGGGTCGATGGCGTGATGATTGAATACATGAACTTGCAGAAATCCCTTCACCCCTCCCTCATGGCACGCATAAAAATTATGGCCAATTTAGATATCACCGAAAAGCGCCTGCCTCAAGACGGACATTTCCGAACCCACCGGTTCGGGTAAATCCACGACGCTTTATATGGTATTGGAATATTTATCGCGCCGTAATGTGAATATTTCTACCATAGAGGACCCGGTAGAGAAGAACATTAGGGGCATCAACCAAACTCAAACCAATCCTGTAGCAGGACTGACCTTTGAAACCGGGTTGCGAGCTTTACTGCGGCAAGACCCCGATATCATCATGGTTGGGGAGACTCGAGACGCTGAAACGGCTTCAATTTCGGTCCGAGCGGCCATTACCGGTCACGTTGTCTTTTCAACCTTGCATACCAACAATGCCACCTCCTCCATCGTGCGGTTGCGTGATATGGGCTTAGAAAACTATCTGATTGCAAACTCATTGGTTGGCTTAGTGGCGCAGCGCTTAATGCGAAAAAACTGTGTGCAGTGCAGAGAGGAATTCGAAGTAACCCCGCTGGAGCGCAAATGGTTGCCTCCCGGAATTCAACACACCTACCGCAGCAAAGGCTGCCCCAGCTGTAAAAACACAGGCTTTTCCGGACGCATTGCCGTGCACGAAGTGGTGGGAATTGACAAAGAATTACGCGGGATGATCGCTCGCAATGCCCCCATGGATGAAGTGGACGCCTACGCCCGCAACGTTCAGGGAATGAAAACCTTGTTGGAACAAGGCTTGGATCTCTTACGTCAAGGGATTATTCCCTATGAAGAAGTGCTGAAACTGATCTACTATGTCTAAGGGGGAGAAACCATGTCTGTTAATTTAGCTCATGTTATTTCGGTAGCACGCCAAATGGGCAGCTCCGATGTTCATATTTCGGTAGGGTTACCGGTGGTGTATCGAATCAACGGTCAATTACAACCGGCCCCTTTTGAAGTGACTTCTGCCGAAAGCGAAGCCATGATCCGTGAGATGTTGCAATTCGATACCCAAGAAGCCTTAGAGAATTTGACCGACCATGATTTTGCTTTTACCTTAGGCGAATTTAGACACCGCGCCAATGTCTACAAGCAGCAGGGGAGAGCGACCACGGCGATCCGTTTGCTCAATCAAAAGATTCCTTCATTAACAGCCCTTGGCTTACCAAATGTTTTACAAACTCTGGTAGAAGAACCAAGAGGGCTGATTTTGGTGACCGGACCCACCGGAAGTGGTAAATCAACAACCTTAGCTGCCATGATTGAATTTCTGAACCAAAACAAAAGCCACCATGTCTTAACCGTAGAAGACCCCATTGAATATGTCTATGAACCCAAAAGGAGTTTGATCCACCAACGCGAAGTGGGCAAAGACGTCCCTTCCTTTGCGAAAGCCCTGCGTTCTGCCTTGCGGGAAGATCCGGATGCCATGTTGGTAGGAGAAATGCGCGATTATGAGACCATCTCGGCGGCTGTTACCGCTGCCGAAACCGGGCATCTCGTACTGAGCACCTTGCATACCATTGGTGCTGCCCAAACCATTGATCGTGTAATCGACGCTTGCCCCCCGGCGGCTCAATCGCAAATCCGAACCCAAATGTCGGGAATCTTAAAGGGCGTGATTACCCAACAGCTCATTCCGCGTCAAGATGGCAATGGTCGTGTCGTGGCTACTGAAATTTTGGTGGTGAACGAAGGAGTTGCCCACATGATTCGAGAAAATAAAATTCATCAATTGGATTCGCAAATGCAAAGTGGGGCTGCTTTAGGGATGCATACGCTGAACAGCGATTTAGCACGTTTGGTGCGTGAAGGGATTATTAGCCGCAACAGCGCGTATGCTGCAGCGACCAATAAAAAGGATTTAGAGCAGTATTTGGGGTAGTGTGAGGTGAGGGCATGACAAAGCTTGATTGTTACATTTTAAGTGACTCTTCGGAACGTCACAAACATGAACATGCTCAGATCTTCTTGCCCTTGAATGATACGTTAGAACTTTATTGCAATGGTTCTACCCATATGATTCGTACGAATGAACTTGCTTTTATTCCACCGAACATCGAACATTTGTGTTTGTGTAAAAATCGAGTCTTGATTATCAACATCCCGCCCGATATGATCAAGAAAGAAGACATGCAGAGTTTGACCAATCAAATCGTTTTCCCGGTCTTAGGACCGCTCGTAAATTTAATTGAACTGATCAAGGACGAGATTTCTAACGGTCCAACCGGCAACACAATTCGCTATTTGTTTTACTATTTGTACGATAAACTCGTAGAATACCACAGACCCGACTCCCTTCGTTATATAAGGGAGCATTACGATGAAAATATTAGCGTTTCCCAGCTGGCGAAATTGGAAAATTATAATCTTTCTTATTATAATGAATGGTTCAAACATCAAACCGGAATTAGTCCGGGACAATACATTCGCAAAGTCCGCATGGAAAAAGCCAAGGAATTGTTGCTGACAACGCAGTATTCCATGCTCGAAATTGCTTTACAAGTGGGGTATCAGAACCCGGCTGCGTTTACCCGTGCTTTTGCTCAAACGGTAGGGCAACCGCCAGCTACATTTCGTAAAGATCAGCAAAGTACGATTTGAAAAATATTTTCAAAATTTTCAAAAATTGAGGAAGGAAATACCAATTCACTGGAGAATTTGTAGGGAGTTATACAAAAAGGCCTATTGAGAGTAGGTTACAAAAAAAGCAGGGGATGCAGAAAATTTTTCTAGAACTTTACACAAGATTCTATTGACTTTTATTCTCAACTGATATACAATCTCAGTAAGGAACTAAACGTCATAGAATCAAAATTGAATTTAACTTTTGGCAAACTATTTGAAAAAATAGGACGCAAAGTCTGGAATCTAAAGCACAAAATTGTGTCATGATCGTCCGACCGCAATCTTCTTGCGGTCGGACTTTTTTTAATTAGCTGCCGGAGTATTCAAAACAAACTTTGGAACAGGGGGTTTTATATGTGAGTGAAACGGAGAGCAATAAGAAGAGCAGGGTGGGAATCGGAACCATCTTCGGGATCATCCTCTGCATCATTCTCATCCCTGCCTTAGTTGTAAACATTACTCTCATCGTAAAGTCGTTTCTCTACCCGGAGGAAGTGCCCAGCTTCATGGGCTACAAACCCTTCATTGTCTTAACAGGGTCCATGGAACCGGTATTTTATTCAGGCGATTTAGTCATGGTGAAGGAGGTAGAGGCAGATAGCCTTCAGGTCGGCGATGTGATTGCATTCAGAGAAGGCACCGCAGTGATTACACACAGAATCGTTCAAGTTGAGGGAGCAGATCAAGAACTTCGCTTCATCACCAAAGGTGATAACAACAACGTGAACGACCGCAGACCGGTAACAGTAGAACAACTCGAAGGTGTCTACTTATATCGTATCTCAAAACTGGGCAACTTTGCCATGTTTATGCAAACCCCGGTCGGCATGGCACTCTTCATCGCATTACCCTTGTTATCATTCATCCTTTATGACATTTTGAGACGAACCCTGTTTGAACGCAAGAAGGCCCAACGCACAAAAGAACTGGAAGCCGAATTGGAAAGCATGCGCCAACAATTGGAAGCTAATTCTATCAAAGAAGATTCAACCAAACAAGAATAAACAAGACACATGGGGATTTGACCGATAATTCGGTCTCCAAATAGAAAAATTAGATGGAGGTAAGAAAAATGAAAAAAAATTGGGTTTTAAGATTAGGCTTACTCGCTATGGTATTGACCTTAGTGACGATGCCTATGGTTTCCAGCACTTATGCTAAGTATGTGACGGAAGCAACCGGAACAGATACTGCCAGAGTGGCGAAGTGGGGAGTGACCATTACTGCTGACTCTGCTGGTGATGGTATGTTTGACTTAACTTATGTCAAGGATGATGCAACCTTCATGCTTGGTCCAAATTCCGTGATATCAACAGAGAATGTAGTAGCCCCAGGAACTTCTGGGAGTTATACCTTTACTTTAGCTGGTATTCCTGAAGTAGCCGTAAGAGTTTCTTTTGGAGCTTCCTCTATAAAGGATAACTGGCTCGTATCAACTAAGGCTTATGAACCGCTCAATTGGACTATTTATAATGGGACTAATTACTGGACTGGTTCAGCATGGGGAGCGAAAACATATTTCACTTTGGCAGACTTAGAATCAGAATTAAGTTCATTAACTGTTGATTATATTGCTAACGCATCGATTGCTACAACTTACACGATTGGTTGGGAATGGCCTTTTGAATGGTCCAGCACATATTTAGCTTGGTCAGAAGTTGAAGTTGCAAAAGCAAATGTGGCTATGTATTATACTGCTCCAGCCACTTTGGCCACTAATCCTTACAACCCAGCAACTACATACTATTCTGATTCTGCAGCGACTGTAGTTGTACCACATTCTACAATTAAGTTGGCTGCTTATGACAAAGCAGATACTGATTTGGGAGATTTGTTCCTAACTGATGATGCACCGTCATTGACCTTGAATTTACGAATCACCGCTACTCAAATCAACTAACTAAACAAAACTAAGCTCCCCTATAACGAGCCCTATGCAGGTGAGTTATTAAGAAGCTGGAACAAATAACCCCGGCAAAGGTTTATAACCAGCTGCCGGGGTTTCATTCTACATAAGGCACGAGAAGAGAGGTGAATCTGTATGAGGTTTTTTTGGGAAGAAGCGCTCTATGAAGAAGCCGAAGAGACGACAGGACAGATTCGTCGCAGAAGGCTTCGCAGATTCATCCTCTTACTCGTTTTCTCTTTAATGTTAACCTCCTCCATGATTGGTTACTTAATCGGACGAATCGTCTATAGAGACTACTACACCGGTCAGATTATCGATACCATCACCATTGACTTTGGCCAACCTACGGTAACCCCAGATCCAACGCCGATTTATCAGATTAACGTTGTGGGAATCGTTCAATATACAGATGGAACACCTTATGCCAACGGCACAATTGAGTTGCGTAGTGAACCTCGCTACACCGAAACAGACTCCCTTGGTCGTTTCGAATTTTTAGATGTTGAAGAAGGTAGTCATACGATTAGCGTTGTGAGCGATGGTGTTGTTCTTGCAACAACCAAAGTGAACTTCCTTCTCGATGCCTTCATTAATGTAAAACAAATTATTAAGCTCGATGCCGGTGGTTATTTAATTCGAATCCCCTTAGAGGTCCAAGTTCTGAATGTGATTTTAGAAATCGACCCAAATAGAGAAAACGGAACTAGTATAGGGGAAGAGAACAGAGATGATTTAGTTATCAAGTTTGACTTCGATAATGATTTTGAAACACCTACTAGTCCAACGGATCCTGTAAACCCTGCAGACCCAGACGATCCGGATCAACCTGGGGGCTCCATTGAACCTGAAGACCCGACCGACCCCACTGATCCTACCAATCCAACGGACCCGACAGATCCGGAAGAACCTGTAGAGCCTGAAGATCCGGTCGATCCAGATAATCCAGGTGGTTCCATTGAACCAGAAGATCCAACCAATCCTACAGATCCTACGGACCCAACGGATCCAACCGACCCGACAGATCCGGAAGACCCCACTGATCCAACAAATCCAACGGATCCAGTTGATCCGCCCCCTCCGCCTCCACCTCCGCCTCCACCTCCGGATCCACCAGAAGATACGACTCCTCGGATTTATGTTTCCGATGATTACACCATGATCGGTCGCACTTGGCAGAAAGTAACCTCGGTCGATATCTTTGCACCGAGAGCAGGAAACAACGGTGTTCAGAGTATTGACGGAAAGAATGTCATTGCTCCAGGATCCAATGGGAAATTTATTTTCAAAATCCGTAATCCGCAAATGTTTGATGTAGATATCACCATAGATCTTCAGGATTCCGATGCAAACGTGCCCAATATTCCCATGATTTACCGATTAAAACGAGGAATCGTGGGCGATGATTATGTAGGTGGGAATGCTTGGAGAACCGCATCTGAGATCGTAGAGTTTGCACAATTACCCCGTAGCTCTTCGGTGTATTATACCTTGGAGTGGGAGTGGGATGCTTCCAATAACACCCTCGATACCGCCATAGGCAATCAAATCGATCCGCCCATGTATATTTTAGAAATCTTGATTACGGGACAATAACGGGTAAGGAATGCGATGAATTTGAATAAAATCTTAAGTATCGGTCAGAAAATTGTAGTAGCTATGCTTGCGATAATCTTGATCGGTAACCTTTATCTACTTACTATGCAGTTAGTTTTCAAACAAGAGTTGCCCACCATTTTTGGATTCGGCCAAGTCATTGTCATCTCCGGAAGCATGGAACCGACGATTTCAGCAGGTGATTTGCTGATCATCCGTGAGCAAAACCAATACCAGGTCAGTGACATCGTCACCTATGAATGGGGTAACAGTCTTTGTACACATCGTATCGTTTCCATAGAAGGAGACCAGATGATTACCAAGGGCGATGCTAACAATACGACCGATGAGCCAACACCATTAGCTCTAATTAACGGGAAAGTGGTTTTCACCATACCGGGATTTGGTAATTTTATACTATTTTTGAAGACTCCCTTCGGGTTGCTATTGATTGCCCTAACGGCGATTGCACTGGTGGAAGTCCCCAATCTTCTCAACAAACGAAAATCAAACTCTTAAGCAATAGAAATGTGGTTGTGATAAATGAGGCGAATGCTACCTTTATATTTAGTCTATCTAATTATTGTCACTCTCGTGGTGACAGGCGTATCCTTTTCGAAATATGGAACCATAGTCGACGGAACCGATACGGCTAGGGTTGCAAAGCCTGTACTGGAGTATGTTCCGGGGATAGCTACGTATAATGGGTTACAGCAAGAAAGCCTTTCTTTTGAAAATGTGAAGCCGGGGGATGCCGTAGCTTATCAATTTCAAATTCGTAACTTTAAGAATGAGGACTTGATCGAGATAAGGAACGAGGTTCTGTTGAGATATAAGATTGAAGTGAGTGTTGAGCCAGAAAACGTGCTACCATTAACTAAGAACTTAGTAGGATCGTATCCTTCTGATGGAGACGGTTGGACAATTTTAGGAATGGGTGAAAACATCACTCACAGCTACACGCTCAATATCGTTTGGAACGAATTAGAAACAGGAAGTGAATATGCAAATAAAACTCAGACCATTCGTATTACCATTAACGCGGAACAAATCGATTAGCTTCTTCCGCAGTCAATCGGCCTAACAAAACAAAGAAAGGAGGGGCACCGATGAGGTTACGTAGAACGGTGATCAACCATTCTTCAAAACTTGGCAGAGCTTTAGGGCTTCTGCTTACTTCTACTGTACTCATCGTTTCTTTTGTTGCTTCCAGTCCCTCTTTGTCGAAATATGTTTTGGATTCGGTTGGGGCAGATTTGACATTCTTCTCCGCTGATTTTGCACAAGAACTTGTTGCGGAGATTAGCATATTAGGCACAACCCGCCAGTATGAGACATTGACTGCCACTGTAGTAACGGATGAAGAATCCACTTATACGATACAGTGGCAACGAGCCAATTCTCTGGAGGGAGAATTTATTGATATTCCTGATGCGACGTTAGAAACGTTCTACTTGGATATTGAGAACAATAATCATTACATTCGAGTCGCAGTCAAAGGAACCGGAGAGTATTCCGGCACTGTTTACAGTTCTACAGTTGGCCCGGTTGTCGTTGCCGCCATAGATTTGGAGTCCATGGGTGCTATCCAGGGCAATGCGGTAGTAGGACAAACGGTCACTGCGGGCAGCTTGCTTCCCACCGGTGCCACCGCTACCTACCAATGGAAGATTGCCGATACTCTCAATGGGACTTACGTCAATATAAGTGGAGCGACCAATATCACGCTCTTGTTAACCGAATCCATGATCGATAAATTTGTGCGTGTCTATGCAACCGGGTCAAACACCTATAGTGGAACTGAATTTGCCAGCATGGGTCCTATTATCAGCGATAAAATTCAAATCACCGATCTTGACCCCATTGTTGGAACCACCACCATTGGGAATACTTTAACTGCGGGACCTTTGACTCCCTCAGGAGCAGAGGTGACCTATCAGTGGCAACGATCCGATACCAGTGGTAGTATTTTTAGCAACATTGAAGGTGCAACGAGTTCCACCTATGTGCCAGTGAATCCAGAAGACCTAAACCGATATGTACGAGTCGTTGCTACCGGAACCGGGGATTATTCTGGAACGGTCACTTCGGTACGAAGTGGACCGGTAGTAACAGCAGGTATTTCTCTAACGGCACCTGTAACGATAACCGGCACGGCACAAGTAGGACAGACTCTTACGGTAGAAGCGCTTGCTCCTAGTGGAGCAACTGCCTCGTATCAATGGTATTTTTCCGATAACGGAAGTGCTCCATGGAACATAATATCTGGTGCAACCGGTAATACCTATACCATAGCAGCTAGTTATTTTGGAAAGCATCTTAGAGTTACTGTGACGGGTTCCGGATCTTACACCGGCACGTTAGACAGCAATGCTCTCGGACCTGTGGCTGCTATGCCATTACAATCCATTGGAAATATTAGTGGTTCCGCAATACAAGGGCAAGTTGTAACAGCCGGTACCGTTTTACCGAGTGGAGCGACGGTAGATTATCAGTGGAGAAGATATAGCACGACGAATCCTAGTGGATCATACACCGTTATTGGAGCAAATAGTAGTACCTATACCTTGAGTGCTTCCGATGTCAATACCTATATTCGTGTGGCAGCAATCGGAACCGGTGCTTATAATGGTACAGTGCTAAGTCAATACATTGTTCCCTCAGCCGCTGGGACTACACTTACCCATCTATCTTCAATTGCAGATAGTATTGGCTTAACTCAGGTATTTCAAACTTTGACAGCAGGAACGGTTTCCCCTTATGGTGCAACTGTAACATATCAATGGTTGAAGAGTAGTTCGATGGATGGGATATACTTACCTATTTCAGGTGCAACCTCTCAAACATTGGTACTAACAGGAGCAGACAAAGGATTTTACTTCAAAGTTACCGCTACAGGTTCAGGATTATATACCGGATCCGTCACAAGTAGATATGCCGGACCGATTACTGCGGCTCCTTTGATGTCCATTAGCAATATTAGTGGAACAGCAACGAACGGTCAGCTTCTGACTGCTGGCACCGTATTACCTTCGGGAGCAACTGTGAACTTCCAGTGGTTACGATCAGATATCAATGGTGAAAACTATATCCCGATTGCAGGAGCAAATTCGAATACGTATCAAGTGACAGAGACGGACATCGGTTTATTCATTAAAGTTCAAGCCACGGGAATCAATTTATACAGTGGAACTGTCACAAGCCAATATTCTGGTCCGGTGGTTCTTACCCCTACCAATATCACTGCAGTAGGTACTATTAGTGGAACCGCTCAAGTGGGTCAAATGTTAACAGCCGGAAACACGACACCTTTAGGTGCAACAGTAACCTACCAATGGTCACGAGCCGACGTAAGCGGAGGACCGTATACAGCAATTAGTGGTGCGAATTCAGCTACTTACACCACAACAGCAGCGGACTTAAACAAGTACTTTAAAGTGACGGTTTGGGGATCCGGAGTTTATGCAACCCCCCCAAGCGGAATTACGAGTGCTTTCTTTGGTCCTGTTCTGGCTCGACCACTCGAATCTATATCGAATGTCATCGGTAAGACGCAAGTGGGCCAAGTGTTAACCGCAGGAACAGTACTTCCAATCGGTGCAAATGTTTCGTATCAATGGAAGTATAGCGATAATACGAGTATTGTTGGAGAGACTTCAAATACATATATCATAACCTCTGCTGATCTTGGTAAGAGTATCAAAGTTTCAGTCACGGGTAATCAGGGTTATTTTGACACCGTTTCGAGTATTAGTACAGGACCGGTCGTAACCGGAGATCCTAATTTGATTCAAGGCATAGGTGATATCACCGGTATAACCCAAGTGGGTCAAATCTTAACCGCCGGGGTCGTCTTCCCCTATGGAGCAACGGTTTCTTATCAATGGTTACGTTCGGGAGAAATCGATGGTACTTACGAGGCGATTTCGGGAGCTACTCAAAAGACGTATACATTGACCGGTGCAGACCACAACAAGTACATGAGAGTTATAGCAACCGGATTTGGGTTGTATTACGATGAAGTCAGAAGTAATGCAACCGATAAAATCATGTTGGGAACCGTGGATTCTGTGGGCAATATTTTGGGACAAACAATTGTTGGTCAACCCCTTTCTTCCGGTGGGATTCTTCCGGTGGGTGCCACGGTAACATATCAATGGAAGCGAAGCAGTGATGGGGTTTCTTATACCAACATTCCCGGAGCAACGCTGAGTAGTTATTTACTGACGGAAGATGATTTAGGGAAAACAATTAAGTTATTTGTGACCGGAACCGGCTCCTATGAAGGAACCGCTGAAAGTCAACCAACTCTTGCGATTCAACCCAGTGGTACAGTCCCGCAAACGATCACCATGGGAGGATTCACTCCAAGTGGAACCTTATCGGTAGGGGATACGGTTACAATCGGTACCGTAGGACCGAGCGGTGCAACCTATAGTGTTCAATGGCAACGATCGGAAGATAATATCAACTTTAGCAACATCAGCGGTGCCATTAATACTTCCTACGTTTTAACAGCAAATGACTTTGAGAAGTACGTTCGACCCGTGGTAACCGGAACAGGAGCTTATACAGGTGTCGTAACCGTAACAGGCAGGCTAGTAACGGGAATGCAAACCATAACAGCTGTTGCAAACATTATTGGTACACCGGCTCTAAGTGAGTTAGTGCTCGCCGGAGAAGTAACTCCTGCTGGTGCCGCTGTTACCTATCAGTGGATGTATACCAGTTCTAGAACTCCATTAACAGCTACCTTTTACGATATAACCGGAGCAACAGACTATTATTACAAATTTCCAGACGAGTTCACAACTCCTACAGGTCAAGAGAAATATTATTACAAAGTCAGAGTCAGTGGGGATGAATCGAAAGGATTCACTGGTTCAGTCGATAGTTATTTCTTCGGTCCCCTGAAAGAAGACCCAAGCAAAATCACGGCGATTAGTCCTATCGTAGGAGATCCAACCGTAAGCAACTTATTGAGCGCAGGAACAACCACTCCTTTTGGTGCTTCGGTAACATATCAATGGTATCGTCGCGCAGCCAATGCCGAGACGTATTCAGCAATCTTAGGTGCGACTGCTTCAACGTATCGTTTGACGGATCAAGATTTTAACCATTATTTAAAGGTCGTAATTACAGGTTCGGGAGGGTATTATGGCTGGGCCGAGAGTGAACCGACTTCACTCATCGGTAAGGGAGCTTTAGCTGCGTTGTCTTCTATAAGTGGGAGTAGAACGGTTGGCTCAGTTGTAACGGCGGGAGCGATTACCCCTGTATCGGCAACTGCAACCTATACATGGATGAGAGCTTCGACTCTGGAAGGTAGTTATTCAGCCATTGATGGAGCCAATACAGAAACGTATACCTTAACAACCGAGGATCTAACTTCTTATATCAAAGTGAAGGTAGAAGGAACGGGTTTCTATACCGGCACCATCACAAGTAGTGCTATTGGTCCAGTGATAGACACCCCTCTGACGAGTGTTACGAATGTGGTGATAACCGAATCCGGAAATCGATTCCAAGTGAATCGGACGTTGAACGCCACGTCGGTCTCGCCAAGCGGAGCAACTGTGACGTACCAATGGTATAGATCAAATACCTCTGGGGGTACTTATATCCCCATACCCGGAGCTACAGCTTCTACATATTATACAACGGTAGAAGATTATCTAAAGTATATTAAGGTCGAGATTGCTGGTACCGGGAATTTTGGTGGAGTATTCAGATCAAATGCCACCGCTCAGATTGGGAAAAGGCCCATAACAAGAGTTGGAGAATATACCCCGGCAGGGGAGCAATCAGTCAATCAATCCTTGGTTGCGTTCTCCATTGACCCTGCAGAAGCAACGGTGACTTACCAATGGGAGATTTCTCAAGGCGGAGGCGGAGGCGGAGGCTGGAACAATATCGGTGTTTCAACACAGTCGGTATTGATTCCAGACAGGCAACCCGGAAATAATGCTTCCACGGTGGGACGGGATATTCGTGTCATTATCACCGGAACGGGAGCTTATACCGGAACGCTAGGAACGACTGGAACTACCGTAGATATCGTAGCATATAGTTCCTTAGAAACGCTGGAAGCCATGGGCTCAATTGTTGGTACTTCAGCAGTTGGTCAAACCTTAACAGCCGGTGCAATAACACCAAGCGGAGCTTCAGCATTTGTAGATTACCAATGGCAAAGAAGTTTAACTCCAAGTGGAACATTCCAGAACATAGCGGGTGCTACAACGAACAGTTATACCATTCCAGCGGGGGACTTGAACTACTACTTGAGGGTTGTTGCTACTGGAACAGGAAATTATTCAGGGGTATTGACTTCAGCATCCACCGGACCGGTTATTTCCTCCGGTTCATTTATACAAATTGCTTCTATATCGGATATCTTATACACAACGGTCCCGCAATTAACTTTGACTGCCGGAACAGTATCTCCCATGGGAGCAACGGTAACTTATCAGTGGAAGGTTGCATCTTCACTCGGTGGAACCTACTCGAACATTTCAGGAGCCACATCCAGTGTTTATACAATCCCGGTGAACCAAGCTTTGGGATCTTACTTCAAAGTAGAAGTTACCGGCTCAGGTAGCTATTCCGGAACGGCTTTAAGCAATGCAACCGGACCGGTAGTAGTTACACCTGAAGAGTTAACTAGTGTCCAAGTAAGTGGGATTAACAAAGTGGGAGAGACGTTATCCGCAGTGAATTTAACCGCTGAGAATTTATGGCCAGGTGACACATACCCAACTGCAACCTACCAATGGCAAGTCTTTACCGGTCCCGGAGGAGTTTTCGCCGACATACCGGGTGCAACAGGCTCTACCTATACACTGCAACCAGCTCAATATAACTACTATGTTCGGGTGATTGCAACCGGTAGTGGAGCATATACGGGGTCTAAATTTGCAGATACCACATCCAAGATTATTGGCTTGTTGAGTTCGGCTCAAGTTACGATGGCTTCTCCAGTTTTGGGGGCCACTCCTCAAACAGCAGCTCAGGTGCAAAGCACTACCAATCATCCGGATTATGAAGTGACGGGCCTCGTGTGGAACGAAGCATTAACTCCCCTTGGAAAATTCAAAGCAGGAACCGCGTATACTGCCACCGTGACCTTGACCTCCAAGAATACCAAGATTTTTGTTTCAACTCCCTTTACACCCATGGTAGCCAGTGCAGCTTCGGTTGGCACGACCACCACCTCCGGTAGCGATGTGGGAAATACAGTCTCCTTCACTGCTACCTTTGCACCAACCGGGGCTCTCATGCCAACCTCTATCTCTGTAACAACCCAACCGACCAAATTAGTCTATGTAGAAACTACCGATGGTGTTTTGGCACTCGATGGAATGGTGGTTACTGAAACCAACAATGATGGTACTATTACCACAACAATTTTCACCGATGGCACTGCAGCAGGATATACCGCTTCTCCAGAAGATGGATCTACCCTCACGGGAGCTCAGCACGATAGCTCCGTGACTATCACTCATACGGCTTCGGGGAAAACAGCAACTACCGCCAACCTCTTCGTAGAAGCTCCACCCAGTGCGAGCAATGTTACTATAACAGGGACTGCAGCGGCAAATTCGGCACTAACAGGAAACTACTCCTACTATGATGTCAACGGTGATGCAGAAGATACGGATACTACATATTATGAATGGTTTATCGACTCAGTATCGGTTTCTGCTGGTGCGGGAAGTAGTTATTTAAGCTATACATTGACAGCAGCCGATATCGGTAAAACGGTTCTCTTAGAAGTCACCCCTGCTGCGGCAAGCGGAAGTTCAACCGGTGCTGCGGTTACAAGCACTACAACCTTACCGGTTGCAACGAATACCATCACCAGTGCTTCGGTAAACATTGTTGCTCCGGTCTTAGGTACTACACCCGATACTCTAGAAAATGTAGAAACCCAAACTGCAAATGACGATTATACGGTAACGGGTCTTACCTGGAACGAAGCGTTGACTGCGGCTGGAAAATTCAAAGCGGACACGGTGTATACAGCGACGGTCACCTTGACATCTAAGAATGATTCTACGTTCCAATGGACTTTCTTTACACCCACGGTGACAACTGCGAGTTCAGTAGGAACTACAACCACCAGCGGATTGGGTATTGGTAATACGGTTACCTTCACAGTTTCCTTTCCGCAAACCGGAGCTTTGGCGGTTGATAGTTTAAGCATTCAAGCACCTCCCTCCGATATGAGCTATGTTGAAATGACGGATGCAACCTTATCCCTTAACGGTTTAGTTGTTACCGCTACTCATAACGATGGGTCACAAATTCAAGTCCCCTTTACCGATGGAGTAGCAGCAGGGTATACCGCTGATCCGGCTCATGGAACTGTATTGACGAATGCAGATCATGATGGGCAACCAATAACAATCACCCACACAGACTCATCCAAAACAGCTACGACCAGCAACCTTGCGGTACAAGCGCAGGTGGCACCGGTAGCAAGTTCTGTAAGCATCAGCGGAACGGCTCAAGTAGGACAACCCTTGAATGGGTCTTACGAATATTATGACGCCAACAGTGATTCACAAGGAACATCCACCTTCAAATGGTACGCAGATGCAGTTGAAATACCAAGTGCAACGACAACTACCTATGTGGTGCAAGCCGGTGATGTAGGAAAGGTGATTCGCTTTGAAGTTACACCGTTTGCAGCAACTGGACTAACACCAGGTAATCCCGTTCAGAGTGATCCGACTGAAGCAGTGGTTCCTAATTAAGTAAGTAAAAAATAAAAAGTCATCTCAAATCAAGAGATGGCTTTTTGTTTGCAAAATTCGAAATTTGTGAAAAATTATACTTGACATATGTCTGAATAGAAGTTACAATATCGGCAGATTAAATTTGACAAATTATGATGTTTATTGGCAAACTACTTGAAAGAGTAGGACGCAAAGTCTGGAGTCTGAACACTGTTGAAGTGATGACCGTCCGACCGCAGGAATGCGGTCGGTTTTTTTATTGTTCCGCCTATAGAAATTTATGCATTCAAGCTAAATGTGTGCTGACGTCGGGAGGTAGGATGTGTGAGACTTAAACGAAAGAACGTTCAACAATCTTCTATACCTCTTAATAATTTATTCGCATTAATCTTACTTGCTACAGTATTAGTTACGGCAATCATTGCCTCGAGCCCTACAGCTTCGAAGTATGTCCTCGATACGATTCAGACCGAATTGTCCTTTGTCTCTGGAAATATGGGGCTTCGATTGGAATCGGTTGGGAACATCTCCGGAACAACCAAACAATACGAAGAACTAACAGCTGGGGTTGTGTTGCCAAGTGGAGCGACTTTTACTTACCAGTGGCAAAGAGCGAATTCGCGAACTGGTGTATTTATTGACATCCCCGGAGCGAATCAGGAAAAATACACCTTGGTTTTCGATGATAACAACAGATACATTCGCGTTGCAGCAAAAGGTACCGGTGATTACATCAACACCATCTATAGTGCTGAGGCAGGTCCCGTTGTTGTTGCTGCGACACCCATTACAGGCATCGCCAATATAGTTGGAGAACCCATAACCGGTCAAACACTTTTTGCAGGGGCGTTAACTCCTTCTGTAGCAACAGCAACCTATCAGTGGAAAATAGCCGATTCTATGAATGGAGATTACAGCAATATTAGCAGTGCAGCCACGAACAGCTTATCACTAACAGAAAGCATGGTGGATAAGTTTGTTCGAGTCTATGCCACCGGCTCCAATACCTACAGTAATACGGTCTATGCAGAATTGGGCCCTATACGAAGCAGTAAGACACCAATTACCAGTATAGGTGCCATTATGGGAACGACCACAATTGGGACAACCCTTACTGCGGGAACTGTAACCCCTTTGGGGTCAACAGTAACGTATCAATGGCAGCGCTCCGACCTTTCAGGAAGTATCTATACAGATATTCTTGGTGCTAATTCGCCTACTTACGTTCCAGATGATGAACCGGCTGAATTAAATGATCTCAATCGTCATTTACGTGTGGTGGCAACGGCTACCGGGGAATATTCCGGGAGCGTGACTTCAGTTCGTAGTGGACGGGTTGTAGCTGCAGCGGCAGGTATATCTTTACAATCTATTGGCACCATCGTAGGAAGTGCTCAAGTGGGGCAAACAGTCACAGCAGGTGTTTTAGAACCCGTTGGAGCTACTGCATCGTATCAGTGGTATCAATCGGAAGATGGTAATGAGCCATGGAACCTCATCAGTGGAGCTGCGAACCAAACCTATACCATTGCTCCTGATGATGTCGGAGATTATTTAAAGGTAATTGCCGTTGGTTCCGGGTCGTATTCCGGTAGCAAAGAAAGCGATGCTCATGGACCCATTGCTCCAAGATCACTGCAATCGATTGGGAACATTAGTGGTTCTGCTGTAGAAGGGCGAACCATAACAGCCGGTAGTGTTTTACCAGCAGGAGCGACCGTGGTATATTCATGGCAGAGAGCAACTTCGCCAAATGGTCCCTATAGTAATCTGGGTGTTACAACTTCTACTTACGATTTGACTGCGACCGACGTTAACAAGTATGTTCGAGTTTCTGTCTCAGGCACCGGGGCTTATACCGGAACGGTAAACAGCAGTTATGTAGTGCCTGTATCCGATACAGAGCCCTTAACCTCTCTTACTTCCATTGCTGACAGCATTGGAATTACCCAGGTGTTCCAAACCCTGACAGCCGGAACCGTTTCACCGTATGGCGCATCGGTTACGTATCAGTGGACTCGTAGCGAGACCCTGAATGGGTCATACCTTCCCATAAATGGAGCTACTGCAAAAACGTTGGTGCTCACCGGGGCAGATAAAGGTTATTTCTTTAAAGTGATTGCTACCGGTTCCGGATCCTATACGGGTTCCGTTACTAGTCGATTTGCTGGGCCGATTGCAACGGCTCCCCTTACTGCCATTGGTACGATTAGTGGTACCGCTTCCGTGACTTCTGTCTTAACAGCCGGGGCTGTGACCCCAGCAGATGCCACTGTGATATATCAGTGGCTGATCTCAGATACCAACGGAGAGAATTACTTACCCATTGCCGGTGCAACATCAGATATCTATGTAGTCAGCAATGACGATATTGGGAGATTTATAAAAGTTCAAGTCACAGGAACAAATTTATACAGTGGGATCCGACTAAGCACATTCTCCGGCCCAGTTCTGGCACAACCCGTAGAAGTGACAGCGATTGGGGCTATAAACGGGTACCCACAAATTGGTCAAACTATACAAGCAGGAGTGACAAACCCCATTGGTGCAACCGTAACCTATCAGTGGAAGCGTGCGGATTTCGCTGTTGGACCGTATACTTCAATAAGTGGAGCAACCACTTCATCGTATACAACTACTTATCAAGACTTAAACAAGCACTTAATTCTAACAGTATATGGAGCAGGAACGTATTACACTAATATAGGGGGTGTATCGAGTCCTCCATTTGGTCCTATTGTAACGAGACCCATTACGTCCATATCTAATGTGATTGGTAAAGCACAGGTAGGCCAGGTTCTCACGGCAGGCACTGTTTTACCGGTTGGGGCGGAAGTGAATTACCAATGGCAATACTATAACGGAACAACCTACGTGAATATTGTTGGTGAAACATCCAATACCTATATGATTTCAACCGATGTGAACAATCGATTTATTCGTGTTTCTGTTACCGGCAAAAATGGTTATTCTGACACCTTATATAGCAACAACACCGGTCCGGTTGGAAGCCCCAACGCCATCTCTTCCATTAGCGATATCACCGGTGTGACTCGAGTAGGACAAACCTTATCCGCTGGGGTGGTATTACCTCATGGTTCTACGATTTCTTACCAGTGGCTACGATCGGCAGAAGTAGATGGCACTTACGAGGCAATTGTTGGAGCCACATACAGCCAGTATACGTTAACTGAAAATGACCAAGCCAAATACATGAAAGTTATTGCAACAGGGTTTGGAACGTATTTTGGTGAAGTCATCAGTAGCCCTACGGATTTCATCTCTAAAGGAATCATTAGCCAGGTTTTAGCACCTCAAGGTCAAACCATTGTCAACCAAACATTGGTGGCGGGAAGCATTACACCCGTAGGGGCCTCTGTGAGTTATCAGTGGCAACGCAACGATGGCAGCGGATTCCAAGATATCCCTAGTGCCACATTGAATAGCTACCTTTTAACGACCACAGATGAAGGAAAAACAATTCGCTTGGTTGTTACAGGCACAGGGTCGTATGAAGGTTCGTACGAGAGCCCTGCCACCAACATCATCTCTGCCAGTGGAACAACTCTAATTGCACTGAACTCGATTACAAACACGACCGGAACTGCCACGGTCGGTCAGAATTTGACGATTGGATCAGTGGATCCAGGAGCAGCGACCTATACTGTTCAGTGGCAAAGATCCGATTCTGCTGGGACGAATTACACGAATATACCGGGAGCCACTTCCTCGACTTACACGTTGACAGCAGCCGATTATAACTTTTATGTTCGCCCTGTCGTCACCGGAACGGGAATTTATACTGATACGAAGACGGGGTCAAATCTCTTGGTCACCGGCCGTCAAAGCATTGTTTCGGTTGGCAACATCACAGGTAGCACCAATGTTGGTGGAACTGTTACGAGTGGACCCGTTGTTCCTGAAGGAGCAAACGTCACGTACCAATGGAGAAGACATAAATATAGTCCTTTGTTAGGCTGGCAAATTGAAACAATAGATGATGCAAATAGCTATTATTATACGACAACAGAGGATGATCAGGATCATTTTATCGATGTAATAGTCTCAGCAGCATCTGGGTCTGCTTATAGTGGGGGTGCTACGAGTCAGAAATTTGGGGAGATTAATTCGTCACCTTATAAAGTTGTTGCTATCGCCGATATTACTGGAAGTACAAGAGTCGGAAGTTTGTTAACCGCGGGTAATACAACTCCATATGGGGCTTCAATAACCTATCAGTGGTTAAGAAAATCGCCGGGTGCAGAAACCTATAGTGAAATTCCAGGTGCAACTTCAAAAACCTATTTGCTTCAAGCTTCAGATTACAATTCAATTTTAAAAGTTGTTGCAACAGGGTCAGGTGGGTATACAGGTTGGGTCGAAAGTGCACCTACATCACAGATTCAGCCAAGCAATTTATCCTCGATCTCTTCCATTGTTGGAACAACTGTAGTCAGTCAATCCTTGCATGCAGGTACAGTAATTCCGCTAGGCGCAACAGTGAATTATCAATGGCTGAAATCTAATACTTCAGGCACCGACTTTGTTGAAGTGTCAGGTGCTACCAAAGCTGCTATTACCCTAACAGAGGATGATTTGAATTGCTCTTTCAAAGTACAGGTAACAGGCGTTGGAGCTTATACTGGTTCGCGGCTTAGTGATTCAGTTGGACCGGTGGTTGAGAGTTCTGCAATAGAGCTGACTTCGATTGGCGCATTTACTGGAACCCTGAGAGTCAATTCTCCATTAACAGTTAATAAGGACACTCTGTCACCCGCTGGTGCACAGGCAACGATTCAATGGCAACGCGGAGTTGAGGAGGATGGGCCATTCCAAGATATTCCAGGAGCTACTGAAACATCATACACTTTGACTGTTGATGATTATTTACAATATATCCGTGTAAAAGCGGTAGGTGCAGGAGCATATTCAAAAGAAGTCTATAGTGGAGTTCAGGGACCAATACAGCCATGCATCATTACAGGAATTGGTGAGTGGAGCGGTTCACTTAGAATCGGCCAATCTCTTGTTGCTGGTGTTCCCATCCCGGCAGATGCCACAGTGTCCTACAAATGGGAGATTAATATTGCGATTCTTGGTTGGACAGATACAGGAATTACAACGAATTCAGTTTTAATTCCAGAAAAACTTGGTTTATTGAATTGGAAAACCGTAAACCGTCAAATTCGTGTAACCATTACCGGAACAGGGGCTTATAGTGGTAGCCAACAAAAAACAATTGGCTACATTCTTGAGGAAGAGCCGGTGAACCCTTTAACTTCCATTGGCGCTATCCAAGGAACTACGTCACCTGGGCAAACCTTAACTGCAGGGACTGTATTGCCATTAGGAGCAACTGTAACATATCAGTGGCAAAGAGCAATGAATCCACAAGATACTTTTGAAAACATAGCCGGAGCTACCAACAATCAATATATGGTTCAAGAAAGCGACTTAGGTATGTATTTCAAGGTTGTTGCTACAGGGAGTGGTTCTTATTCAGGAACTGTGACATCAAGTGTGAAAGGACCGGTTGTAGGTTTTGGGGAAGCCATTCCAATTTTAGCGATTTCTGATATTCTTTATACTACTAAGGCTTCAAATATTACGTTAACAGCGGGTGTTGTAACGCCGCTCGGTGCAGAGGTGACCTATCAGTGGTATAAGTCGAACACAACAATTCCAACAGGAGAGTATACTGCTATTGAAGGAGCTACATCAAATGCCTACACCTTTGCTGATAGTGAAGCAGAAGATTACTATTTCAAGGTGGAGGTCACTGGCTCGGAAAGCTATTCCGGTACAATCATGAGTAATTATACCGGTCCAGTCACTTTGTCACCGACCGCGCTGACCCATGTCGATATTGGTGGCATCATTCAGGTAGGAGAAACACTTACGGCAGCAAACCTCTTGCCTGAAGGAGCAACGGCAACCTACCAGTGGCAAGTTTTCACCGCAGCAGATGGAGTTTATGCCGATATTCCGGGAGCTACTTCGTCCTCGTATGCGCTTCAACCGAATCAATACAATTACTATATGAAAGTCATTGCAACTGGAAGCGGAGCGTATACCGGTCAGGTCTCAGCTCAAACCGATACAGTTGTGATTGGACTGATCGAGTCTCCTGTCATCAGTATGGTTGCTCCTGTGGTAGGAGCTACACCACAGACTACTTCTCAAGTTGAAGGGGTGAATTCCTCGGTTGATTTTGTGGTTACCAATGTGGTCTGGAACGAACCCATGACACCTTTAGGAAAATTTAACACTGATACAAGCTACTCTGCTACGGTAACCATGGAATCCAAGAACATGAAAACCTTTGTGCCAAGTTTTGCACCGATTGTTTCAGGTTCCTCTTCAATATCCGACATAACAGTGTCTGATACTGGTGTAGTAGGGAATACGGTTGAGTTTACCGTAAACTATGATGCTACTGAACCTTTGAAAGTGTCAAGTCTAACAATACTGAGTCAGCCAACGAAGCTCAGCTATACCGAAGGGTCCGATGATGTCTTAGATTTGTCTGGCTTAGAATTCACTGAGCTTTACAACGATGGCAGTACAGCCACAGTTAGTTTTGCTTCTGGAACACCAGCAGGATACGAAACTTCGCCAATGAATGGAAGCGCTTTAACAGGTGATAATCACCTTTACGAAGTTAGCATTACACATACTGATAGCAATGTAACAATTGGAACCGCTCCGCTCTCAGTAGAAGCGCCACCGAAAGCAACCAATGTAAGTATATTAGGTGAACTTGTCAAAGGTGAAACCCTCACCGGTTACTATGTTTATTCTGATGTCAATGGCGATGAAGTAGATACGGATTCTACGTATTATGAATGGATTGTCGATTCAGTATCGGTATCCTCTGGGGCCGGTAGCAGCTACTTGACTTATTTGTTAACTGCTGCCAATGCCGGTAAAACAGTTTTCTTCAAAGTTACTCCTGTAGCAGAACGTGGTACTTTGACGGGGTCTGTTGTAAGTAGTGCAGAATCCTTGCCTGTTGCAACCTCCGCGCTCTCAGCTGCGACAGTTAACATGACCACTCCTGTAGTTGGTGCAACGCCGGAGAATTCGGGGGATGTGGAAACGTTAACCTCTGATCCGAACTTTACAGTATCATCCTTAAGTTGGAGTCCTGCTCTGACAACAGGCGGAAAGTACGCTGCTGATACGGCTTACACAGCAACGATTACCCTAACTTCTAAGAACGGAACAGCATTTTCTGCGACTCCGTTTAGACCTAGTATTGTTGGTGCTTCAACGATTTCGAACACGGTACGGAGTGGTAATGGAGCGGGCAATACTGTGACCTTTTTAGCGGAGTTCCCAGCAACTGTCGCATTGCAACTGGTTTCAATTGAAGCAACCACACAACCAAGTAAACTGGTTTACAAAGAGATGACTGAGATTTTATCATTAGTTGGTCTGGTCATTACGGAAACCTATAACGATGGTAGTACAGTGGTAGTGGAATTCATCGACGGTGTCGCAATTGGTTTCAATGCTTCCCCGGCGAACGGTTCTACCTTAACAGCGGCCTTGCATAATGGGCAACCAGTCACGATAACTCATGATGCTACTTTGCAGACGACTGAGACTGCCACTTTAACCGTAACCGAACAACACGCACCGGTGGCAAGCAATGTAAGCATTTCGGGAACCTTACGGGTAGGTCAACGTCTTGATGGCAGTTATGAGTACAGTGATGATGATTTAGATGGCGAAGGCGCCACCTCATATCAATGGTATGCTGATGATGAAGCAATACCGGGAGCTACTTCAACAACCTATACCTTAACAACGAATGAACGCGGAAAAACCATTAGATTCCAAGTAACACCTGTTGCAAGTGCCGGAATCACCCCAGGATCAGCCGTTCTGAGCAGTCCCACGACAACAATCTTGCAGACGATCGACATTGCAGCAATTAGCGGAATAACGGCTCCGTCATGGAAGAACACACCAGATTCTACAGTGAATGAAACAGATCAATATATTGCGACTATTGCTTGGCTTTCTCCACCAACGTTAAGAAACGATGGGACTTTTAGAAGAGATGCAATTTACACTGCAGTCATTACTTTGGTGCCCAAAGCGGGATATACTTTGACAGGTATTTCGGAAGATTTCTTTACAGTGAATGGAGCTGATGCTACTACCAATACTGCAGATTCGGGTGTAGTGACAGCAACTTTTCCAAGAACGAATTAATTAAAACACAGGAGCACACCAAACGGTGTGCTCCTGTGTTTTGTTAGTGCGCCCGGTGAGCGCACGTTCTAATGGGTGAAAGTCCCAAACCCACCCGGTAGCGGGAAGGGTATAGCCGAACACCAAGGGTGTCCATCGCGAGGCGGAATCCGAAGAAAGGTGAA
>Ga0334888_1000384_pt1 | contig 71938 bp, 64 predicted proteins | sample GraSluR1_MG_FD_207227 | JGI IMG/M metagenome (GOLD analysis project Ga0334888, IMG submission 207227) | Sludge microbial communities from methane-producing bioreactor in Wageningen University, Netherlands - Granular Sludge_3_08-R1 | ecosystem: Engineered > Bioreactor > Anaerobic > Unclassified ... | reverse complement strand
AAGGCCAGGTTGCCCACGTGTTACTCACCCGTCCGCCGCTGATGTATTGCTACATCCGCTCGACTTGCATGTATGAGGCACGCCGCCAGCGTTCGTCCTGAGCCAGGATCAAACTCTCCAATAATTTCTATTGTAGAGCTAATCTAGCTCCTTGTTACAAACATTAAATCTTACGATTCTGGCTTGTGTTGCATACCACTTTCGTAGCATGACTTTTTGAGATCCCTTCAGCTTTCCCCTACCGCACAGTAAGAGTCACCTTCGATCTCTCGTTTTTTGAATTGACCGGTTAGTAACTTTCCAAAGGAAAGTTAGTATCAACATTCTTAGAGAATGTTGACTTACTAACTTTCTTAGAGAAAGTTAGCATTTTCTTCGTCACATTTTATTTTTCGCTGTTTAGTTCTCAAGGATCTGTTGCACTGCAAAAATACTGTTTTTTTGTGAGTGCCTTGTTATAATACCACAGCCATTTTTCTTTGTCAACCGCACAAACCAGTAAAATTTGCTATTTATCATAGAATCTTGGTAGTGAATTTGAAAGAGCTCTTCGGGTTGAAGAGCTCTTTTTTTGCTTGACATATATCTGATACATACCCTTATCTTGTGATTTTTAAAATCTTGTATTTAGCCGTGCCAATTGGTAGACTGACCTCAACAATATCACCGCTTTTCTTTCTGAGTAAAGCTTTTCCTAAGGGTGATTCATTGGAAATCTTATCTTCAAAAGGATCTGCTTCTGCCGTTCCGACTATAGTATAGGTGAATTCTTCTTTGTTACTTTCATCTCTTACCAACACTGTATTACCTACGTTGATAATATTGAGAGATGCATCGTTCTCCTTAATTACAACCGCGTTGCGAAGCATCCGTTCGAGATTTTGAATTTCCCCTTCAATGAAGGCTTGCTCGTTTTTGGCATCATCATATTCAGAGTTCTCACTTAAGTCCCCAAACTCTTTTGCTTGTTTAATGCGCTCTGCAACTTCGCTGCGGCGAACGGCTTTCAAATACTCTAAGCGATCTTCTGCTTTTTTCAAGCCTTCCGATGTTAAATAGACAGGTTGTTCTAACATTTTCGCCACCTCTTTGTTCTTTAGTTTCGATTTATGCAGTAAAGTATATGGTAATTTCGCCATTCTGTCAATACAATCCGTTTATGCTTGGAGTTGAACGAGATAGTGCTGAAAGATTTCTTCCATTTCAGCCTTACTTTTGGCTGAATTTAACAAAACCCGAGTTTGAGAAGCCCCGTTCAATCCTTTGATATACCATGCACCATGCTTGCGCATTTCTCTGACACCGATATGTTCTCCCTTATATTCCACCATGTCTTGTAGATGTCTCAAGGCCATTTCAACTCGTTCGGTTGGTGTTGGAGGCTTCATCGCTGGCAGTCCTTGGAGAAGTGCTACCGAATCACGAATCAACCATGGGTTTCCAAGGGCTCCGCGTCCAATCATAACCCCATCGGCTCCGGTTTGTTGCATCATTCTCAATGCATCTTCAGCATGCCAAATATCGCCATTACCAATGACCGGTATGGAGATCTTCTCTTTTAACTCTTTGATCGCTTGCCAATCTGCTTGCCCGGCATAAAATTGATCTCTTGTGCGAGCGTGCAAAGTGACTGCCGAAATCCCTGCTTGCTCTGCTCTTTTGGCGATCTCTAAAAAGTTTTTGTTTTTCTCATCCCAGCCTAGGCGAATCTTGACTGTTACCGGCATTTCTGCATGTTTCACTAAGGTTTGCATCAGTTCGCTAGCTCGCTCTGGCTGAAGCATTAAAGCGGAACCCTCACTGTTTTTAACAATCTTTACAGCAGGACAACCCATATTCAGGTCAAGAAAATGGGGTTTGATTTGATTAATAATCTCGGTTGCTCGGATCATGGGCTCGAACTCTGACCCGAATAATTGAATCGCGACCAAGCCGGTTTCATTGATATCTGCAATTCGTATGCTCTCTTTTTGTGTATACATTAAGCCTTTACCGCTAATCATTTCAGTTACCGATAAAGCACTGCCCATTTCTTTGCAAATCTTTCGATAAACTAAATCGGTAACACCTGCCATCGGAGCCAGAATAACGGGATTGGGAAGTTGGATTTGACCTATTTTCATTCTTATCACCTGTAATTTGAATCTGTTTTTACATTATAACACATTCCTCAAACAATAAAAAGCTGCCCGCTTGATTCTTGCAATGCAGTAAAGAGAGTGCTATAATCTTTTTGTAAGCTAAATAATTTAAGGGAGGTTCAACGATGAATTATCGTAATGAATTGGCGGAACTGATTGAGAAAAAGAAATCGGATTTTTTTTCGATAAGCGATCAAATCTGGGAGTTTGCTGAATCGAGATTCCTAGAAGTGCAATCGTCCAAAGTTCAAGCAGACTATTTGGAAAAGCAAGGATTCAACGTTACCAAAGGGTTAGCTGGCGAAGATACCGCTCTTTTAGCGGAATTCGGTTCCGGAAAACCGGTCATCGCTTTGTTGGGTGAATATGATGCCTTGTCTGGCTTATCTCAAGAAGCCGATAAAACCGTACATTCTCCCATTGTACCAGGAAAAGACGGACATGGCTGCGGTCATAATCTTTTGGGCACTGCCTCACTTGCTGCAGCAGTTGGTTTAAAAGACTATATGAGTGAGAAGAAACTTCCCGGCACAATCCGTTATTATGGTTGCCCAGCAGAAGAAAACGCAGGTGGTAAGGCATTCTTGGTTCGCGACGGAGTCTTTAATGATTGCGATATAGCGATTACTTGGCATCCGGGAACCATTAATGCTGTGACCCCTTCCGGTTCTCTAGCAAATTTCCGAGTGTTTTATACCTTCCATGGAACCTCGGCTCATGCAGCCGGAGCTCCACATTTGGGAAGAAGCGCTTTAGACGCGGTTGAGATTATGGATGTCGGTGTCAACTACATGCGCGAACACATGATCGACGAAGCACGTATTCATTATGCAATCATCAACACCGGAGGCACCGCCCCCAATGTGGTGCAATCGGAAGCCCAAGTCTTATACGCGATTCGTGCTCCTAAAGTGACACAAGTCATGGATCTATTCCGTCGCGTCAGTAACTGTGCGAAAGGAGCTGCTCTGATTACCGAAACCAGCGTCGATATTCGTCAGGTTGCTGCCTATTCTGATTATATTGCCAACGAAGTCATCAGTGATCGATTCCGCACCCATATGGATGCTTTGCTACCAATTGGTTATACCGAAGAAGAATTGAAGTATGCAAAGAGTTTCCAGGAAGTAATCACAGAATTTGATAAAGAAAATCTGAAGCGCGAAGCAAAAAGATTGGCCGGAAAAAAAGCCAATGAGTTCCTGGCTACTCCCCTTCTGGACTTCCGCATCGACGGAACAGGCCCCAGTAAAGGTTCAACCGATGTCGGTGATGTCAGTTGGGTCGTCCCTACCGCTCAATTTAGTGCAGTCACTTGGGCTGCAGGCACTCCGGGTCATGCCTGGCAAGTGGTTGCCCAAGGCAAAGGTCCGGTTGCTCACAAAGGAATATTGTTTGCCGCGAAAGTAATGGCTGCTACTGCCTATGACTTTTTGACCAATCCGGATTTAGTAGCAAAAGCGAAAGCTTCCTGGTTAGAGGATTTAGATGGCGAGACCTACCCGAATGCCTTGCCTAAAGATGCCAAGCCGGAAATCTGGTAACTCTAAACAGAACACAAAGACAACGGAAGCTGATCTTATGATCATCTTCCGTTGTTTATTATACTGATTTGGCGGGGGTATGTGGGAATCGAACCCACCTTGGAACGTATTAGGCCCCAAACTCGGTTTTGAAGACCGGTAGGCACACCAGAACCTAGCTACCCCCATGGGCGCATTATATCAAAGTTTTAATCCGGACGCAAGGATGAATTTCGGGATTATCCTTTTCTTCGTAAAACTCTTTTCTCACCTTGGCGCTGGGTGACTTTCTGACTATCGAAGTATTCTATGAGCACTAAAGCATACTTCCGACTCGACTGGATGAGGTCGCGAAACTCTGCCAAGCTAATTTCTGAGTTTTGCTCAAACCACTGGTAAATCATCTGCTCGGTTTTTTCCAAAATATGTTTAGGATAATACATCTCTTCTGTTAAGCGCACAAGATACTGCTCTTCCAGCAATAAATCTAGAACCGGCAAAAGATCCTTACTCTTATTATACTCTGTTTGTAATTCTGTTTTGCCCGGAGGTTCAAATCCGCTCGTTTCGTATCGCTCTTTAATCGCTCGATAAAGCCGATCTTGTTCCTGGTTCAATGCAATTTTAAAATCGGGTAATGCAACAACGTTTCCCACATTACGTAATTTCTCATCACTTTCTAAAAGCATTAAGAGCGTTACGAATACGCGGCTTGGAACCTGATTCAAAACTCTGCTTCGTAATTCTTCTTTTGCCATTCCCAAACGCAGTGGGTTTTTCTTATGAAAACGATCTAGGGTTTCTTCCATTTTGATATAAATCTCTTGCAGGTAAGCTGCCGAAATTATGATTTCCTTTTTATCGACTGTCCAGGTCACGGCTTGTTCCTTTTGAAGTATTTCTTCCAGAAGGGCATCGGCATCCTCAAATTCAGGATGTGCTTTCAAAAAGTCTTCTCGGGTTGGAAAAGCAGGACTGGCTTCATGCAACATTTGTAACAGGCGATGTTCCGGGGAACCTTTCTCCATGATTCGTAAGGCTTCAACTTGTTGGATTCTATGTCTGGTTTTTTTCTTGGGATTGGTTTGGATTACGCTCCCCCCACCTAATGTCGTCATGGGAGAATAATATCGCAAGATAAACAAATCCCCCTCAGCGGCTGCTATGGGCTCCTCCAACCTCAATTGTACTAACCCACTTTCGCCAGGTTGTATTTGATCCTGTTCCAAAGGCACCACTCTGCCCATGACTTCCGTGGTGCCAATATAGAGACGAATACGAGTTCGATGTTCAACCGCGCGGACAGCGTCCGGTAAAACTTGTAAGCGTGCATCTAACATGAGGGTCGTCTGCAAAGAGCCCGGATTACATAAGACGTGACCCCGATGCAAATCCGAGACATCGACTCCGGAAAGGTTAACCGCTACTCGTTGTCCAGCATAAGCATGATTAACTTTTTGTCCGTGAACTTGAATCGAACGGATCCTCGTGTCTAGCTTGTTGGGCATGATTTCCATTTTATCCCCGGTTGTCAAGCTTCCACTGATCAGTGTTCCGGTGACAACAGTACCAAATCCGGAAATCGTAAACACACGGTCAATGGGTAATCTTGCTGAACCAAAGCTGTCTTTCGCTGCAACTTCTTCGGTAAGACGATCAATTTCTAACGTGAGTTCTTCTAGTCCTAAGCCAGTAACACCCGATACCGGAATAATCGCTGCATCTGCAAGAAACGTATGGGATAACTGCTCTCGAATTTCTTCTTGCATGAAATCGAGCCATTCTTTGTCGACCATGTCGGCTTTTGTTAAGGCGACAATTCCTCTTTTAACTTGCAAAAGCGAAACGATATTCAAGTGCTCACGAGTCTGAGGCATAATCCCCTCATCTGCGGCAATCACCAAAATTACAACATCGAGGCCACCTACGCCGGCTAACATGTTTTTAATGAATCGTTCATGTCCGGGAACATCGATTAACCCTGCTCGCCGCCCACTGGGTAAATCAAAATAGGCGAATCCAATTTCAATGGAGATGCCTCGTTGCTGCTCCTCTTTCAAGCGATCGGTTTCTATGTGGGTAAGCGCTCGAATCAACGTAGTTTTGCCGTGGTCTACATGCCCTGCAGTTCCAATAATAACGTGTTTCATGCTACACCTGCTTTGCTTTTTGCAGGACTTCAACCAATCCGTCGGCAACTCGGGTAATCTCGTCTTCCTGGATTGTCCTCAAATCTAACAGGTACTGGTCTTTGGTGATTCTACCAAAAATAGGAGGATCAAATCGACGCAATCCTTCATCCAACTGATTTACGCTTATATGTTTCGGGTTCACCGCTAACGCAACACTTGGAATTTCTGCCAGTGGCATGGAACCTCCTCCGACTGCCGAGGCAACCTCTTTCATCTGAAAACTCGCCAAAGAACCGGCTCGCATTGTAACATCCATCCAGAGCTGATCTGCTTTGATGCGAACTTGTTCTTGGCTGGTCGTTAACATTCTCAAAACAGGGATTTCTTGAAGCGCTTTCTTTTCATCTAAATACAACTTCAAAGTCGCTTCTAATCCGGCAAGAGTCAGCTTATCAATGCGCAAAGCCCGATTTAAGGGGTGTTTTTTCATTTTGGCAAGAAGCTCTTTTTTTCCGAGGATGATCCCAGCTTGCGGACCGCCCAAGAGTTTATCACCACTAATCGTCACAACATCGATTCCGGCAATAAGACTGCTTTGTACGGTAGGCTCTTGCAGGCCATAGGGGGTTAAATCGACCAGGATACCACTACCCAAGTCCTCCACAACCGGAATCTGATGTTCATGAGATAATTTAACCAATTCCTGATTATCCACCTCGGCTGTAAAACCTACGATTCTATAATTGGAAGTGTGGGCCTTCAATAAAAGTGCTGTATTGGAATTGATTGCATTGGCGTAATCCGAAAGATGAGTTTTGTTCGTAGAACCCACTTCCACTAACCTACATCCACTTTGTTCCATAACTTCAGGGATCCGAAACGAACCACCGATTTCAATCAACTGTCCCCGTGAAACAATGACTTCTCTGCCGGTACCCAAAGCTGCTAAAACCAAAAGCACTGCTGCTGCATTATTATTGACCACCATAGCATCTTCTGCCCCAGTCAGTTGACATAGCAGGCTGCTGACATGATCATAGCGTAAGCCTCGCTGCCCAGACTCTTCATCCATTTCCAAATTTGAATATCTTCTTGCCACTTCCATGATTTGTTTAACAGCCGAGCCCGATAAAAGCGCTCTTCCCAAATTTGTATGAAGGATTGTCCCGGTGCCATTGATAACCCCGTGCAAACTCGGTTTCATACTTGCCTGGGTTTGTTGAATGATCATCTGAATCAATAAATCACGCTGGATAGTATCTTCAGGAAACCAATCCACGGCTTGAGATAAGATTTGTCTTCTGGTTTTGGCCAAAACCAATCGTACAGCATCGGTTACTACTTGCTGAGAATGTTCCAAAATCAAATCCTGAATTGGCTTGGTTTTGAGGAGTACCTCTACTTGAGGAATACTCGCTAAAATTTCTTGTTTGCTTTTTAATCCCATGCTGCTCATCCTTCTCTATTCACCATTTTATTAACTTCTATATTCTGTAGTGAATTCATATTTCCCTGCCCGCTTGAAATCGAAAAAGGCTTTCTTCCCGTTTTACGAGGAGAAAGCCTTTCCTTTTAGAAAAACTTAGCTTTTTTTAATGCTTCCATGGCTTTTTCGTGATCAGTCGGATCGACTAAGACGACTGGTCCAACACATCCCATGCCGGTTTCAGCATAGATGCCGATTTTCCAAAGAACCTTGGTTGCATCTTCGAGTTCCAAAATATCGATTCCTGTAATCTCTTCCGTTACAACTTTTTTAGGCGGAACCTGTACTTCTTCCGGTTGAGCTACAGCAGCTGCTTTTTTTGCTTCTTCAAACAATTCCGTTAGACCGGCTTTTTTGACTGCAGCAAACTCCTTGGCAGCCACATCCCACAACTTCCCTTTTGCCAATTGACCGGCATATACCAAAGCATTGGCAACCACCGGGGCGCCTGATGCCCGTGATAAAATCAGGATTGTGCGAGTGTAATTTTCCCCAATACCAGGTCCGTATCCATACCCATTTGCTTCGTAGTCACCGCCTGTTAAAAACGAGGAAAACATTTTCATCAAAAGATTCCCGGTTAAGGTATCGGTAACCATAATATCCGGTGAACCCATAAGTAAATCATTCCCTCGCATTACCACGCCGCCGTCGGCTCTGGCAGAGCTGGTCCACTGAAAGTTATAGCCTTGATCTTTTAGTTTATTCAAGGCGCGTTCTACTTGACGAGAACCATCCACATTCAAAATGCCCACGGTAGGATTTGTAATCCCAACCGCTTTTGCAGTAATGATGCCATAAATCGCATTGCGAACCATAGCTTCCACACGTTCGGTGGCAGATGTGCCTGTAGTCGTTGCTAAGATCATTTCTTTGCCTCGTCCAGGTGTCACCACTCGTCCAACAGTAGACACCCCAATGGGAAAGCTATAGTGCATGGTGACGCAACCGGAAATTACACCGGTGTCGAGCAACTCTTCCATGATTTTGAATTGATCGCATTCCTCACAAACATAGGTTGTTAGTCCGCTTTGATTTTCAGGTCCAATCAGACAAATCTCTAAGTCTGGATTTTGCTTTTGTGCCAACAAAGCCCCTCGAATGATTTCTTCAGTGCCATGCTCGCTGCCGTATACGGTAACGGCTACTTTTGTTCTTTGACCAAATTGACCGGTTTCCAAGGCCTCGGCTAATTCCAGAAAAACCTCACCGATCATGGCTTTCATGTTTTGTTCAGCCAATGATTCCACCTCCAAAATTAGAGTTCTAAGGTTATTTGGACAAGCTGTTGGCAAATTCGCGCATCGCTTCGGCAATCATGCCTCTGACTTCAGCTTTGTCAACGCCTTTTTCGGATTCAACTTTACCACTGTTTGCTTCAATCACAAAGGAAACGCCATCAAACAAGTTGGTTAATCGCGCCAAGAATAGGGAACCTTTTCCAATAATCATGGCATTTTTCAAACTTCCTTCTAACATCATGTCACGCGCATGACCTAAAAAGGGTACGCCGGAAGGAATATGACCTTGGGTAGGTGCAAATCCGGGCATTCCATGTTTATCACCAAATGTAGCCACGTCGGTTCTTTCCAACATTTTCTTCATAACAGCTAATGCAGCAATCATCTTATAGTTGGCTAAAGGCACATCTCCAGCACCAGCTGGTACAGTAACGTCGGGATTTTGTAATTCGGCAGCATACATTTCAATTTCAGGAATGGTCAAGCCAACGCGAACTAAGGGATCCAAAACGAGCGCTTGCATTACAGCTTGCGGCGCGGATCCGGAGCCGATGGTATGACGACCTACGATATCGGTGCGAATGATCGGATTAATCCCATCATTTTCGCTAATGTGGAAAGCAAATGCACCTAGGGTATCTTCCAGTAGGGGCATTCCCTTTTTGACATGGTCTCGGCCATTCATCCCCAATTTTGCAGTAGCACCACCGGCTACCACAACAACATTTTTATAAACCCCTGCTTGCACTAAAGCAGAAGCAGCAACTAGGGTATGAGCAGGTCCGGCACAGAAGCCACGCATGTCAGCTCCGGTTGCATTGACTGCTCCCACCATTTCGCCAATGGATTTAGCAAAGTTTCCGCCTCCGCGTTGGTTCATATCACCGCAAGCTTCTTCAGAACATTCTAGAATGTAATCTACATCTCTTACATCCAGTCCTGTTTTAGCTATGAGATTCTTAAAAGCCAAGGTCCCAGAAGCTTTTGCTACTAGATTTTCTGTCATAATATGGGCGGTTAATGAAACATCGGATTCATGGGCGCGTTTGACACATCCGGCAACGCGATCACCCAACATGAGGGGTTCTGCATGAAAATCCTGAATTTGCTTTTCGATTTCTGCTGCAGAGGTGCCTTTGCCCAAACGTTTTAAATCGTTCTCATTGATCAATGGGTGTTGCGCTAATTTGGCACTGATTTCAGCATAAAAGCCTTCTTCCAATAAAACCAAATCGAAAGAATCTGACATTTTAATCATGCCGATGAATTCGTCTTCCGGCATAATCTCACCATACTTGCCTTCTCGAGTTGCACCAGTTATGGGATTTTGCCACCATGGCATGGGGACTGTTTTAAGAAATTCTGGTCTTTGATTGCCAATGAAAACTTGATTCGGTGCATAATTGATGCACTCTTCGTATGACCGCAAATGCTGTGGAACTTGTTTCAAGTATTCCGAATTCGGATTTGTGTGTTTTTCTCCTGTTTGAGTGGTTCCCATATGAACCAAAAATGAGGGAGTATAAATCAATGCATATGCAGTTCCTTTGATGACCGGGAAAGCCATAGGAAAACACCTCCATTAGTGTTGTATTGAAAGAGAATGGCCCCAAAACCTGATGTGCTGATTTAGCGACATAAGAGCCTCAAGGCTCTGGCACAGGCTTGGGGCCAACCCTTACTTATTTTTCAAATACGGTTTGAACATGAACTTCAGTCTGTAAAGCTTTCAATGCTCTTTCAACTAAGCCACGACGAAGATGCTTTTCATCTGCTGGGGTTAAATTCGGGTTGCCCAGGGGATGAGGAATAGCAACTGTGGGGATGATACGGTTTGCACCAACTGTTAAGGAAATTGGTACAACGGTACACATATGAACCACAGGAATTCCACAACGTTCGATTTCTTTTACCATCGTTGCGCCGCAACGTGTGCAGGTGCCTCAGGTACTGGTTAGGATAACGGCATCAACTTTAGCTTCAACCAATTCTTTACCGATAGCTGCGGCAAATTTCTTGGCATTAGCAACTGAAGTTCCGTTGCCCACGGTTGTGTAGAAATAACGATGTAATTTACCGATTACGCCTTCAGCTTCCAATTCGCGTAAAACGTCAACTGGAAGAACGCGATCTGCATCAAGATTGGCATAAACAGGATCATAACCACCATGAGCGGTTTCGTGAGACTGCTCTGTCAAATTCGTCATGCCCTCGATATCATACTTGCCAAATTTGGAAGCAGATGAAGATTCAATATGATCTGGGTTGCCTTTGGGTACAATACCACCGGAGGTAACTAAAGCGATTGTCGCCTTGGACATATCCAGGATTTGTGCGTTAGGAGCAACTCGGTCAAATGTGGGCATAGGATATTCTGTGGTGAACGGTTGATCATTGATTTTTGCAATCAACATATCAACAGCACGTTTCGATCCGCGAGTAGAGTGGAAGTAGTTACGGCGAACACCGCGAGCAATGTATCCTTCTTCTTTCGGATCTCCGAGTTCAACACCATCGATGAGCTTTAAGGATAGTTTGACCATAGCCGGCAATGCTGTTCTCATACCCACAGCAGAATTGGCAGTGTCAACAATATAAGTGTATTTGCGATAACCATCAACACCGGGGCTTTCAATATACATACCGGTTACGGTAGGAATATTGAATTTTTCGCTGACAGCTTTACAAACGGCACCGCAAGCCATACCATAACGACCGGCATTAAAGGACGGTCCGGCAATGACGATGTCGGGGTTGAATTGGCCGATCATTCCTAAAATGGTTTCGGTTGCTTCATCTAAATTTTCATTGAAATAGTTGTCTCCGCAGATAACAGTAGCAACGATTTCACCGCGTTCTTGCAACAGGTTGTTGATCTGCATTCCCGGACCAACAAAGCCTTCTTTTAAAATGGGTGCTATATCAGCTTTGTCTTCACCGCCGATTTGGCCGTAAAATTGGTTGATATAGTGGACCACACGAATCTTTTTCATAGTGTTCCCTCCTAAGTTGGAAGTGGTTTGCCAAAATTAGAATTTGGAGTATTGTTTGCGAATGGAACTTACTTCAGCCTTAATGGCATCCACATCCAGAACCATTTCCATCATGCCAATTTGTTCTTCATAAACAGCGGCATCGCATTCCGATTTGATTTCATCTTCAACAACATGATACACAGCGAGTCCCAACGAGACTCCGGCCAGAGGACCAGCATAAGTCGGATCACCAGCAGAAACGGTTTCTGCAGCCAAGCCAGCGGCTTCGGCTTCAGCACCACCAAGAATTACAACTAAATTCTCAGCACCTAATTCTTCTGCAAATTTTTTAATCCGAGCTTGATTTTCCAGGTCCATGGCACCAGCCGCGGTTCAGACGAAGCATTCGGTTGTAGAGAATACAACCTCTGCACCAGCTGTTGCGACGACGGCTTCAATAGCGCCACCGGGAATTCCGTCACGATCGCCCAGGATCGCAACTTTTTTTCCGTTCAACATGAGTGACAACTCCTTTCAAAGTTTGTTTTCAAGATTAGTTTTTTAGATCTGCTTTGCAGTCAGGGTAAAGTATCCCAATTCATTGGTTGCACCGGTAATGACTTGGATTTCGGTTTCAATGGAGCCGTCAGCTCTCAAAGAACCATTCCAACCACCGGCGATAACATTGGCAACTTCAGGATGACCAATCACTTTGGCCATGGGAGGTAACAAGATTACTTCGTTTGCATTTCCAGCAGTCACACAAGCGTTGGCTAACGGATTAGCATCGGCTAAAGATTGAGAAGCTCCATCGCGACCGGCATATTCATCGGTAACTAATACGGTTTTTACGCCTTTTTTCTCATTCTTAACGCAGTTCATCATTAAGTCTGCATCGGGATTTCCAAAGCCTTCTTCGGAAATAATAACAGCTTCAGCACCTAACATTTCTACCAATTTGGCAGTGAAATTAGAAGAACGCTCTTTGTCGGCCAAAGTAACGTTTTCATTGGTGATAATAACACCGATGAAATTGAAATCCACACCATGCCGTTCCAACAAGTCGGTTACTACCGGACTATTGCAGTGAACGATTGTAGGATTCTTATCACATGCAGAAACGCAGTTTCCACTGACAATAGCTCCGTCAAACATTTCGGTCGGAGACATTAAGGTGGGGAGGATTCGTTTGGCATCTACGCCATAGACGTAGGTGTCATGAAGCAAACCTTGAGTTTGTAACATATAAACATAGGCTACTTTGGGAAGATGAGCAAATTTTTCGGCAGATTTGTAAATCGGCAAGTGCTCATAAACTTTTTCTTCGTCGGCTTTGGCTTCGCGTCCGGTTTCTGCTAAATAAGCAGCGGCTTTGAATCCGATCATTCTGACGGCAGCTTCGTGGTCGTGTTGTAATACGCCGGCTTTGGGTTCGGCAATGACAACCACATTGTGCAATTTGGAAAAAGGTGTGTACTCTGCTCCGGGACCGGTCATGTCGATGATTCCTTCTTGGAAGCCAACAATCTTACCGGTTGTGACAACAGCCATGCCTTGGAGCACATGCGTGCGACCTTCGCCGACCATTTCTACTTTACCGAGCATACCGGGGAAAACATTACCGGGGCCGGCAACTTTTACCCGAGGTTCAATAACGTCTTTCACGGGGATGATTCGAACCGATTCACCCGGATGAACGATATCGATGTCAACTGAAGCAATGCGCTCGTCTCCGCTAACCGCTTGAATCATTTCAGCTTTATTAACATAAAGCGTACCGTTAGAGAGTTTAGTCACTTCGCCGAATTGAACATCTTTAATGTGGATATAACCCAGTTCTAACCGCATATGGTTCACCTCCTGATATCTTACACCACTTTGGTGTAAGTATAAACCCTACTAAAATTTTGCTAATTCAGCACGAATGTTAGCTTCAGTTGCATCGTCTTTCGTCAACTCAACAACCTTTTCTCCATTATTGTAAATTTGAATGGTGGGTAACCCCAACACTTTTTCTTTTATGCAAAGACGGCGATTTTCTAAAGCGTTTACCTTACAAAATTTAACCTTGCCTTTCAGTTCTTCCGCTAATTGTTCAACAGAAGGGAGAAGTGCCATACAAGGATCACATTTGGGAGACCAAAAATCAACCAAAACCGGCCCTGTTACTTCACGAACTTCAGCATCAAAATTTTCTTTGTTTAATTCAATCACTATTTTCACCTCCTTCAATTTGTTGATGAAAATCTATGGTAACATTCCTTCGTTTGACTTAGGAACGGACACCACACTACATAAGGATGGCTTTCAATTTTTCTTCAACACCCTCTACAGTGACATCGAGATCGATACGATCGACGATTTTGCCTTTATTGTAAAACACGACTGTCGGAATATCTTTCACTTCGCACTTGCGAGAAATACGCAAGTTACGGTAGGTATCGATTTTAACAAACTTGATTTTGCCTTTGTAAGCATCTAGCATATTTTCTAATTTTGTGTTTAAGTCCATGGTGCTAGGTTTAGTAGGATTCCAGAAGGAAACGATGACCGGAATTTCTTGATCTAAAACCATTTCACGGAATCCTTCTTCTTCGTGAATGAACTTTTCTGCAGCTGTTGCTGCAATGGCGCCATCTGCTGCGGCCGTCACAACTTGACGTAAGAATTTTTGACGGGCATCCCCTACGGCATAGATACCGTCGACATTGGTTTCGCAGAGCTCATTAGCGATGATGTAACCGCGGTTGTCTAAGGCAATAATGTCTTTTAACCACCCGGTTTGAGGAACCATTCCTACAAAGAAGAAGACTCCGTTCGCCTCAATCGCAGAAATTTCTCCTGTTTTAATGTTCTTAACTTCAACAGTATCAACAATTCCATCGCCTTTAATGGCATTGACTGTGGAGTTCCAAACCCATTTCATTTTGGGGTTATGAAAAGCTCTTTCTTTGAGAACCGGAGTACAGTCCAAGGTGCCTTCATCATGCAACACGATCACAGTTACACTTTCAGCAAATTTAGTTAAGTACATTCCCTCTTCAACCGCCTGATCACCGGATCCAACTACAACGACATCGAGTTCTGTAAAGAAATCGGCATCACAGGTAGCACAGTAGCTGACTCCTTTTCCTCGGAATTCACGTTCTCCGGGAACTCCTAAAACACGGGGTTCTGCACCAACAGAAACAATGACAACCTTTGCTTCAAAGGTGTGTTGTTTGCCAATTACCAATTTGCTATCGCCTTTGTCAACTATATTGACGATTTCATCTTTGACAAATTCAGTACCGAATTTTTCAGCGTGCTTTACCCAGCCCTTCATCTCTTCGGGACCGCTGGTGTGGATTGTTCCTGGATAATTCTCCCATTCTTCCGTTGTTGCGATTTGACCACCGGGTCGGTTTTTCTCAATGACAACGGTAGAGATTTTTGAACGTGCACCGTAGATGGCTGCTGCCAGTCCGCCAGGACCACCGCCGACGATGACGAGATCGAATTGATAATTTGCCATGAAAGGTTCCTCCTCAAATCAGTTCAATTTATAAATGTGATAAACTTTGTAAACCGCTCTCAATTAGGGACAAATCGATTACGGCGTAATCATCCATAATTTGTTGCGCGCGGATCTTCAAAGGTTTATCCTGCAGTAATTTGGTGGCAGTCGCGATACTTCCCTCAATGACCCGCAAACTGGTTTCATCAACGGCCTGATTTGGCGTCGTTTCCATAATAACGGATTTATAAGGGGTTTCATTCGGTTTGACGCTACCTGCTAAAGGGTGAGAAATCAATCGGAATCCACTGTGAACCATATTTCTCACTCTCACAAGAATTTCGAGCAAGGTTTCTTGATGAAACTCGGCACCCGGCAAAATCGCCACCTTGGGATTGTTCGTAATAATAAGTACTTTCTTCATAGCTCTCCTTGCAAAAAAAAGAGAAAGAGGGTAGTTATGCCCTTTTCTCTGTCCTTGTAACCTGAGAGATTTACTTCATTTAATAAGTTTACTCCGTCGGTGTTCTGGGAACTTTCCAGAGTGCTGTCCCACAATCGGTCCTTTTACCTGAAAGTTTTCGCTGAACTCGGCGTATCAGCGTTGCTCCTTCGGTGTTGCTTGTCTCGCAATCTCTCCCGATTAGTTCATACAGCGGTGTATTCAATTATGGTTTATAGGAAATTATGATTTAATCTCTTCGCTATATAAGTTCTTTTTTCGTTAGCGAATTCCTTCACGAAAACCTTGTCTGTTTAAGATGCTTATTGAAATTTTTCACAATTATATTGACGGATTATGTCAGTCAGTTTTTGTTCGTCCAAATCACCGAAAATTTCATCGTGAGAATACCCGGGCAGACCAAAAGAAACTTCCGGTTTTGCCGAGCTGGAAGTGTCGATTCTGAGCTTTCTTGGTGTGAAATGAACTTCTCTAAACCCGGTTCTGCGAACAAACGCTAAAACATTGTCAGCACGTAATCCGCCACCGGGTAAAATCGTAATCCGTTCTCTGGCTTGTGCCTTCAGGCGTAGCAGCAAGTCTTCTCCCTTTAGAACACTTGGTTGCTGTCCGCTGGTCAAAACACGGGTAAACTCTAATTGTATCAGTTGTTCTAAAGCCAGTTCCGGTTCCGGTGTCAAATCAAAGCCGCGATGAAAAACCGCTTCTTTGTTCCTCAACCGAACCCGTAACTTCTCTGTCCTTGTTCGGTCAATTGAGCCATCCTCCTTCAAAATACCGAACACAATCCCATCGGCACCGGCATCGATTAGTGCTTCCAAGTCATATTCCATAATTTGAAATTCTGAAGCTCGATACGCCATACCACCCTCTCGCGGGCGAAGCATGGCCATAACTTTCAGATTGGTTTCTCGCTTGATTTTCTTCAGTAATGGTATGGATGCTGTTAAACCACCCAAAGCCAATGCGGTATTGAGTTCAATCCTTGCTATTCCTGCCGTCTCGGAAGCTATAGCATCTTCAAAAGTGGAGCAGCATGTTTCTATTAAAAGAGGGCTCATAAATCCTCCTTACTCAAAATACAAATGACCTGTTCCGGCGACTACATGGCCAACTTCCGCATAGAAAATTCCGAGTCGATCATAGTCGTTCTTCAAGATTACCCATTCCTCCACAGGCAGAGAAATCAATAACCCTCCAGAGGTTTGCGGATCGGATGCAATGTCTTGTATCCACAAAGGTATCTCTTTTTCATAATGTATCAATCCTTGAACATGCGTTTTATTACGATATGCTCCGGCTGGTATAATACCCATTTCAGCCATATCCTTGGCTCCGTCCATGATTGGTAGCGCATTGGCTTTAATCTTGAGATCAAGAGAACTATTTTGTATCATCTCAATCGCGTGTCCAATAAAACCAAACCCGGTAATATCGGTTGCGGCTGAAATCCTTCGCAGTTGAGCCGGCTCCGCTGCATATTTGTTCAACATTCTCATCCAATCGATCGCTTTTTCAATAATGTCTGGAGGCAAAAGATCTGCTTTGATTGCAGTACTCAGGATACCACTCCCCAGAGGTTTGGTCAGCACCAAAACATCCCCGGCTTTTGCTCCTTGGTTCGCCCAGACTCTTTCTGGATGCACTAAGCCGGTCACTGATAAGCCATATTTGGGTTCATCATCTTCAACAGAGTGCCCCCCAACCGTGGAGGCTCCGGCTTCCATAACTTTGTCGCTACCACCTCTCAAAATTTCCTGAAGCACGTCAGGAGAAAGGCAATTCGGGAAACAAACAATATTTAGGGCCAAGATTGGTCTACCACCCATGGCGTAGACGTCGGATAAAGAATTGGCGGCAGCTACTTGACCGAAGAGGTACGGATCATCGACCATCGGCGTAAAAAAGTCGAGCGTTTGAATGATAGCTTGCTCCTCATTTATTCTGTAAACCGCTGCATCGTCGGAGGTGTCTAACCCTACAATAAGATTCGAATCGGTAGGTTTGGGTAAATGACGCAAAACTTGCGCCAGGATCTTCGGATCCAATTTAGAAGCTCACCCGGCTGCTTTGGTCATTTGTGTTAATCGAATGGCATCTGCCATATCTCACACCTCCTCATTTGAAAACTCTTTTCATTATAGAACTTGAGCCTCTGTTTGTAAAGAAAAATAGAGCTACTCTCTATTTGAGAATAGCTCTATTTAAAAAGCTAATAATTCCTAAGCTTCGCGTTTAAAAACAACGACGCCATCGATGAAAACCATGTCGCAATGGGTTAGATTGCAGAAGGGATGGCCATCGAAGATCGCAATGTCTGCATCTTTGCCGACTTCTAAAGAGCCAACACGGTCAGCGATGCCTAGAATTTCTGCCGGAATAATCGTCACTCCGCGGAATGCAGCTTCTTCATCCATACCTTCACGAATGGCGAGGCCAACGTGAATCGGTAAGTATTTGGTGTCGCCCGAGGTATCGGCTTGTAAGGCAACCTTGACTCCGGCTTTCGCTAAAATACCTGGGTTCTTAAGGGTAACATTCCATAATTCGTGTTTGCTGTGACCCATGAGTAACGGCCCAACTGTGGCTTCCACTTTTTTAGCTGCTAAGATATCGGCAATCATATACCCTTCGGTACAGTGTTCAATCACATATTTAATATTGAATTCTTCTGATATTTTAATGGCGGTCAAGATATCATCGGCACGATGAGCATGAATACGAGCTTTCATCTCCCCGCGTAATACTTTAGCAACCGCTTCCAATTTGAGATCACGATCCGGCAATGGTTTATTTTCTTTTTCTGCCAGTTCGATTTTCTTCATATAGTTTTGAGCAGCTACAAAGGATTCGCGTAAAGCAGCAGCATTTCCCATACGAGTTGCAGGATATGTTTTTTTAAATTCACCATAGACACGTTTCGGATTTTCGCCCAAAGCCATTTTCATGCCTTCAGTTCCGGGAATGATCATTTCATCGGCAGTTAAGCCACGCAATTTCATCGCAAATCCTGTACCACCAATAATGTTGGCAGAACCCGGTCCGGTATAAACCGTAGTAACACCAGCATTGCGAACGACAGGAATTGCCGGATCTTGCGGATTCAACGCATCAGCACCGCGCAACTGAGCGGTATTGAAGTTGGTCATTTCGTTTCCATCCATGGTGGCAGGAACATTGGGATCCCCGAAAAGTGATAAATGGGAATGGGAATCAATCATTCCAGGCATAACAATTTTACCTGCTGCCTCTACGATTTCTGCACCTTTTGGAATCTTTACATCGGTTCCAACCGCCTTAATTTTACCATTTTCAATTAAAACCGTTGCGTTTTCCAGAATCCCTTTGGTGATCGTATAGACTTTGCCACCGCGAATTGCTGTAATCATGTGAATCTCCTCCTCGTTAATCATTGGCTTGGCTCTTTAAGATTTTACTTAAATGAAACCAGTCTTTCTTTCTATTCTCTAAAGATCGCGATTTCCCTTCTGAATCTTTACAAGAATTTCTTTTACCACTTCCCTTATACTACAATAACAGCTATAATAGTTGTATTCCAAGAAACGGGTGATATATCATGCAAACCAAACTTTATTTTGACCAACCCTACTTACGTGAATTCGATACTGAGATTCTAGAGATGCAGCCTTTGAAGAATGGTACCTTTCGCATCCGCCTTCGTGAAACTGCTTTTTACCCAACTTCAGGAGGACAACCGAACGACAAAGGTACCATCAATGGGATTGAAGTCTTCGATGTTACAGAAGAAGATGGGTTCATTTTTCATCATACTAAACAGCAACCGGTCGGCCCAAGTGTGCATTGCGAAATCGATTGGCCGCGCCGTTTTGACTTCATGCAGCAACACGCAGGTCAACATATTTTATCGGAAGCATTCTTATTACACTGCCAAGCGGCAACGATTGGTTTTCATCTAACAGAAGAAAATCTTACCATTGACCTGGATCTAACAAATTTGACTGACGAGCAAATCACACAAGTAGAATCGACTGCTAACCGCATCGTTTGGGAGAATTTACCGATTGTACGACATTGGGTTTCTCCGGAGGATATCCAAAAGCTACCGTTACGAAAACAACCAAAAGTACATGAAAATATTCGAGTGATCGAAGTTCAAGGCTTTGATTGGTCTCCTTGTGGTGGTACACATCCAAACCAAACAGGAGAAATCGGAATCATAAAGATCAGGCGCTGGGAGCGCTCCAAAGGAGTAACTCGAGTTGAGTTTTTTTGTGGAATTCGAGCGCTGAAAGATTATCAATGGAAGAATCAAATGGTCTTGAAACTGGCAAATCATTTTTCTGTAAAGGATCAAGAGCTTGAAGAGGTTTTTTGGCGTCAACAAGCTTTAATAAAGGATTTGGAGAAAAACTTACAAAAAGCAGCAAACACATTGTTAGAAATCGAAGTAAAATCACTGCGTGAAGAGGCGTCTACGAATCATGGCTATACGATTATTCAAACTGTTTTACCGGAAAATCGAACGCTGAACGACATGAAAAAATTGGTTTTTGCGATTTCCCAACAGCCAAAAACAATTGTTCTTTTAGCAAACCAAGCGAATCCTGCGCAATTTACCTTTGCTCATACTTCGGACCTCCAGATCCCCATGAATCAGCTGTTAAAAGACTTGCAAAAATCACTGGGGGGCAAGGGAGGCGGTTCTGAAGTACTTGTTCAAGGCAGTATTCCGCTAACGACTTCTCCAGAAAATTACTGCAATCGTTTCCTAGAGTTGGTGAATCAGCATGAAAAACTTTAAATGGAGAAAAGGCGACTTTGTAATAGCAGTACTAGTGGTCATCCTCTTCTTTACTTCCCTAGTATATCCCGTTTATCGATTTTTCTTGCCGAGTACAGCACTTATTGCTGTCATTCGTCAAGAGAACGAAATTGTTGAAACGATTGACTTAGCAACGGTTGTGGAACCGTATGAACTTACGTTTTATCATGGTGAGAATCAGGAACATTACAACATTATTGAAGTAGCACCCGGAAAGATCCGCGTAAAAGAAGCAAATTGCCCGGAGCAAATCGATGTCAGAGTTGGTTGGCTAACCAAAGCCGGTGATATTGCAGTCTGCCTTCCACATCATCTGATTATTGAAGTAAAAGGTAATCAGCAAGGTGACATTGACATCATTGCTCGATAAAAGAAGAAGACCCTTCTGTTACTCACAGTATGGGTCTTCTTGTAATTTTGAGCTACGGTGTAATCGGTACAGGAGGAGTAATCGGTGTTGTTGGGTCTACAGGTTTCTCCGGTTCAACGGGTTCATCCGGGTTAATAGGTTCAGTGGGATCTTCCGGTGTTTCAGGCTCAATAGGTTCAGTAGGTTCTTCCGGATTTTCTGGATCTTCCGGTTTGGGCTCTGGATCGGGAACCACTTGAGATGACTTCCAAGCGGCATACTCGGAATCGGATAACCACATTCCTGTCTCTTCCCAGATTGCAGTTGCCTTGGCCAAAGCCTCATCATGAATTTTTTGATAATCTACGATCCATTTCTGTTGAAGAAGATTTAAATACATCTCATCGCGATCGTCTGGAATCATCAACTCTGCAATGAGAGTATACATTTCCTCTAATCTCAACATCCAAACGGAGGCATCTCCATAATAAAGTCCATCTCCCGGCAACATGGCTGAATGAAAATCAGAAATTCCATTACGAATGATTGTATTCGCCAGGGATAATAGCTTATTGATGCTAATATTGGTTTCGATCATAGAAAAACCTTGTCGAATCATATTCGGGATTTTTGATAGGTTGTTCACGCTCAAAGCTTGATCCATGGCTGCTTTTAGAAATTTTTGCTGTCGAGCGATTCGACCAATGTCTCCTGTGCCATCAGCACGGAAACGCACATATTCCATTGAAGTTTGTCCGTCTAAGATTTGATCACCCGGCTGAATATGAATGTAAAGATCTTGATAGGGATCTTCATAATCCATGGCTTCATCGACAACGATACGCACACCACCCATGATATCAATTAATTCTACAAATCCTTCGATATTGACCTTAATGTATCCATCCACCGGTACTCCAAACAAATTTCGAACCATTTGAACAGTAGCATCAATGCCATCGGTAGGGTAAATATTATTGATACGATCGTAGATTTGTAATTCCTTTTTCCAGATCATGGTGTCTCGGGGAATCGAAATCAACAATGGTTGACTACCGTCGGAAGGAACCGAGAAAAAGAGCATGGTATCTGAGCGCCCGAGATCATCGAGTCGTTCATCTACTCCTAACACCAAAAGGTTAAATCTCTCCTTCAAAACCGGCACTTCTTCGCCTTCTTCCGTTTTTTGGACCGGATGCATCCAGGCAAATAAATCAATCTCCGGATTCAGCCAGGAATAGATTCCCAAGGTAGCCGCCATAGAAACCATAAAAAGTACGACTGCTAAAAGTGATGTTATAAGAATGCGTTTCCGCTTTTTAATTAAGATTTTTTGTTGGTGCTTTTTTCTATTCGTGGGTTGCTGCATAGAAAACACCGACCTTTCGTTTCGTATTCTTTTATTATAGTCACTTCTGTCCTTCGGTGCAAGCTACTATTTGTCACATATGAAAGGTAAGACGTGTGTTTTCGGTATTTTGTTCCCAAATAAAACTGCCTGTCGAGTCTCAATTGAAACTCAGCAGGCAGTACGTCCTAAAACTTATAAAACCTTGACGGTTTTTCCTTTGATTTTGGTATTGTTTAATTTCTCAACGATGGATTTTCTGTATTCTTTGGGCACATCCACTAAGCTGAAGGTTTGTTGGATTGTAATCGCTCCAATAAGCTTCCCAGGAACTCCACTCCCACCTGCGACAGCACTTAAGATATGAGCTGCAGATACACGGTCATTATGTCCAATTGAAATTTTAATCACAGCAGTTCCCGGTTCACGGATTACTTTTCGATCACGATCACGAATCACTTGTCCTTGCTTATTGGTACGAACATCGCCACGCCTTCTCATGTTACGGTCTTGTACCGGCTCAGACTCGGTAGGCAGAACTTGGAGATTGGCTAATTGAGCCAAATCTTGCTCAGGTCCCTGTTGCATTGCGTACAAAGCTGCTGCAATTTCAATGGGGGAATAAGATTCCGCTGCGATTTTTTCGATTACCGGAATGTATTTCTGGTAATCTTCTGTTTCCATAAAACGTTTCAGGTCTTTCGCTTTCTGTTGAGCTTGTTGTTCACGAATCTCATCAACAGAGGGAAGAACTTGAGGTTGGATTTGGCTCTTGGTATAGCGCATAATATCTTTTAACTGAGTGAATTGACCTCTGCCCTGAATCAAGGTAAAGGATTTCCCGGTTTTGCCTGCTCTGGCAGTTCTACCAATACGATGAACATAATACTCTTCATCTTGGGGAAGATCGAAATTTAAAACAATTTCTACATCATTGACGTCAATACCGCGAGCCGCTACATCGGTAGCAACCAAAATTGAAAACTTGCCGGATTTATACTGGTTCATTACCAGCGTCCTCTGACTTTGTCGCATATCTCCATGCAACCCTTGTGCAGGAAAACCACGCTTATTTAGTTCTTCAACCAACTCATCGACCATTTTCTTTGTATTACAAAAGATAATCGCCCGTTTCGGTTGAGAATACGATAACAAGCTCACAGCCGCATCGAATTTTCTGCCTCGAGGAGTTTCAAAATAGAATTGCTCCAAGGTTGAAACTGTCATTTGTTTATTATCAATGCGGACCGTGTGTGGTTCGTTTTGATATTTCACCGAAAGCTCCAGAATTTCTGGAGGCATGGTTGCTGAGAATAAGATTGTTTGGCGTTGTTCTGGAGCATCCAATAAAATGGTTTCGATATCTTCACGAAAACCCATGTTGAGCATTTCGTCGGCTTCATCTAATATGAGCATACGGATTTTTGATATATTTAATGTTTTACGTCTCATGTGATCCATGACACGACCCGGAGTTCCTACAACAATTTGGCAGCCCGAACGTAATTGACTAAACTGTCTATCATAAGAATCTCCACCAAAAATGGTGACGATGCGGATTTCGGGTTTATATTTAGCGAATTTTCGCAACTCGTTACTTGCCTGCATCGCTAGTTCACGAGTTGGACAGAGAATGAGGACTTGCGGGATATTAATAGGCAAATCCGGTTGGATTTTGTCAAGTGCGGGTAATCCGAAGGAAGCTGTTTTACCGCTTCCTGTTTGACTTTGACCGGTAACGTCTTTCCCCTCTAAAATCAAAGGAATACTTTGTTGTTGGATGGGAGTTGGGGTCTCATACCCCAGTTCTTGGACGGCTCGTTTAAGCTCGTCTGAAATTTGAAAATCTTGAAATTGAATGTTTGTCATAGTTCTCTCTTTCTGTCGCCGCAAAGATGCCCATTGTAACCCGTGCAACGACAGATCAAATTACAACCGATTATTGACTTACGCCATAGCAAGTCATCGAATCCAAGGCAAAAAAACAAGTCACACGCACAAAGGTGTGACTTATTAATTTTACACGAAAAGATTACCTAAGTAAAGTGATTTTTTCCAGTGGATTTTAAAGGTTACTTCAATTCCACAACAGTTGCTCCGTCTCCCCCTTCGTGAAAAGAAGCAAAGACATAGCTTTTAACATGAGGATGATTTTTCAAATAATCTCGGATCCCAGTTCTGAGAACCCCGGTCCCCTTACCATGGATAATCCAAACCTTATTAAGTTGAGCAAGAAAGGCATCATCGAGAAATTTGTCGGTTGCCATAATCGCCTCATCTAAAGTTTGTCCACGAAGATCCAACTGGGTTTTCAAGAGTGGATCGGAAGGCGTTGAATCTTTCTTTGCAGCAAACATCGGCTTGATTGGTTCCAAAGTCTTCTTTTTACCAGTGCGTAATTGACTAATCGGTACTGAAATTTTCATCGCTCCCGCTTGAATCAAGACTTCGGTCTGACCATGAACCTCTTCCATTACTACACCTTCAACCATATATTTCGTCCAAATCACTGGATCACCAATTGCTAAGTCGCCCACCGGTTCACCAGATCGATCCTGTGAATGCTCATCCAAAGATGCCATTTTCCCTGACATTCGTCGAAAGGTTTGTCTGCTGTTCTGAGCAGCTTCGGTCAGTTCGCGTTCACTAATGTTCCTTCGTAAAGAACGAAGCTCTGTTAAGATCTCCTCAGCTTCCTGTCTTGCTGCTTTGATGACACCGGCAGCTTCAGACTGGGCGCGCTGTACTCGTTCCCGAGCTTTGAGGTTTGCATCTTCACGCTCCAATTGTATCGCTTTCTTCTCAGCTTCCCACTGAGAGCGTAATGCTTGTGCTTCAATACGATCTTGTTGGCTTTGCTTTAAATTTTCTTCCAACAGCGCTAACATATCTTCCACTTTTAACTGGTCTGATCCCACTTTGCTTCTGGCATAATCAATAACAGACTTATCCAGTCCCAAGCGCTGTGCTATTTCAAAGGCATTACTACGCCCTGGGATTCCGATCATGAGTCGATACGTTGGTCGAAGGGTTTCAATGTCAAATTCAACACTTGCGTTTTCTACACCGTCATGATGATATGCGAAAATTTTTAATTCGCTATAATGCGTTGTAGCTACTACTCGGCTTTTTCGGTGTAAAAGCTCTTCTAGAATTGACATTGCCAGGGCCGCTCCTTCAGTTGGATCGGTTCCCGCTCCTAATTCGTCAAATAACACCAAACTATGCGCGGAAGCAACTTCCATGATTTTGACGATGTTGGTCATGTGTGAAGAAAAGGTCGATAAGCTTTGCTCAATACTCTGCTCATCCCCAATGTCAGCAAAAATTTGATCAAACAACCCAATTTTGCTCCCCGTTTCAGCAGGAATATGAAGGCCACATTGCCCCATTAAATTTAGCAGCCCAACCGTTTTCAAGGTTACGGTCTTTCCACCGGTATTGGGACCCGTAATTAAGAGTACATGAAACCGTTCTCCCAAACGAATATCAATGGGAACAACTTTGCCTTTGAGTAAAGGGTGCCGTGCTTGCCAGAAACGAATAGAGAAATCGCGACTGATTTCTGGTTCGGCTGCCTTCATAGCAAAAGATAACCTTGCACGGGCAAAAATGTAGTCGAAATTGGCTAAGGCATCCACACTGCGCTGAATGAAGAGATAATCGGAGCCGATTTTTGCTGAAATCTCCTGAAGGATTCGTAAGACTTCGTCTCGCTCCTGCGTTAAAACCTGACGTAATTCATTGTTTAATTCAACAATGACCATAGGTTCGATGAATAAGGTAGCACCACTATTGGAAGTATCATGAACAATACCCGGAATTGCATGACGATTCTCTTGTTTCACCGGAATAACATAGCGATCATTACGCATGGTTATGATCGATTCTTGCAGATACTTTTGAATCGTCGTGTTTCGGATAAAAGACTCCATTTTGGATTTCATATTCTGTTGAAATTGACGTATCGCAATACGCAATCGGCGTAACTCCGGGGTTGCATTGTCTTTTACAAGTCCTTTTTCGTCCAAGATATCTAAAATGTCATCTTCTAACTTTTTGTGATTACTTAGATGAATCCCAACATCATTCAGAAAAGGATAAAGCTCTCCGCTTTCTTGTAAAGTCTTTCGAATCTTTCGAGCGGCACCTAATGTGTATGCAATATTTAATAATTCCTCTCCCTCCAAAACGCCACCCAATTCAGCTCTTTTAATCGCTGCCCGGATGTCGTGCAATCCACTTAACGGATTTGCACCGCTCTCCAGTAAACCACAGGCCTCACTGGTCTCCCTCTGCCAACGGTATACGGTCTCAAAGTCGGAAGATGGAAACATTTCATCGATTTTTGCTTTGCCCATTCCCGATGAAACATAATCCGATAACATGGTTTGGATTTTTGGAAATTCGAGTGTGTGAATAGATTTTTGTTGCATCAATTCACCTCCTAGGTTTCGTTATTCTACGCCGCGGAAGGTATGTCCTTTTGTGGTCTCTGCCCTCAGCAGGGTTTCCAATTGTTGGCGGTATAGCTTCCCTTGTTGAAGCCAATCCGACGAATCTTTTAAGAACGCCTTAAGCGACTCTTGCCAGATTGATGCCGCCTCTACGATAATTTGCGGATCAAGATGCCTAAGATCTACAAGCCAATGAACATAGCCACTTCGCTGTAATTGATAGTAATGCTCCATTAAACACAATTCGCTGCTGTTGAGCAAATGTGTTCTACAGAATTGATTTTGAGCAACCAAGAAACTCTTACCCAAGCGGTCGACCATAGGCCATAACGCAGGAGCTTGGTTGTTCCCGTTCTTATAACATAACAAACACTTTCCATGTCGATTCCAAGTCAAGCAATGATTACTGATCATCAGGTTTTGCCGACCACCGATCAAAAACTGCCACTGAACTTTTGGAAATTCAACCGGTAGGTTCGCAGATTGTTGCAAAGACAATTCCGGATAAATGGTTAATTGTTCAAAATCGGTATTAGCAATAAGGTTGCGAACTGCTTCGTGATTCATCAATTGTAGCGACCAATCGCCTCTGAGCTTAAGAGTGGGAAAGCGGGTTGCAATAACATGAGCTTGAGACGGTTGCGCGATTTTAACAGGGCAGTTATGGGAATTGGCCACTTCCAGAAGAGGATTCCATATATTCCATTCTGTGTCATGCACGATGGTTGGCAAACTAAACTCAACCTCGATTTCATAGCTTTTTGCTTGAACCAAGATCTGTTCGAGTTCCTTCGGTGACATCGCCCCATAAAAGCTATCTCCACCAATCGAGATTGCTTCTGGCTTCGTTTTCAGTAAAGCTTGCGCTTGCTCATAGTTGCCCACAGCAAATTGTAGTTTGGGTGTCTCACTTGTAGTCGGAGATCTTTTAGCTGCATTTTTTACGTAATGCTTTATAACCTTTTCCTCTTCGCGTAAGGATCCATACCAAAGCATATCGGTCCAATGACGACGGATTGCATTTAATGCAGACCCCGAAAGATGCAGCGGAGCCTCTTGCTCTAAATGAAGATGACGAATAAGGTACGGTGTCTCATGCAACTTTTCAAAAAACTGCCGCACTCGTTGTTCGGTCAAACCCTGTTCTTTTGCTTTCACTGGCACATACTGAGGATACTCAAACTGAAGTGTCTGGTTCTCGAATCGAAGTCCGAGCACAGTCGGTTGCCCTTCCTTGAGAATGAGTGTTAAATCCACTTCCCTTGGACGCATTTTAAAAGATTCTTGGGCTACTCGTATTTGCTTTTCAGTTTCTATTAAAATTTCTTGATTCTCTAACAAGGATAAAATGACATTTTCAGAAGAGCTCTTACCCGTAAAAGGAGGAATTGTCATTTCCCCTTTAGGATCGATTTCTTCGTTCAGTTCAAAAACCATTTCTTCTGCTCCTTGGCGAAGCAGGAGACGATCCCCTTTCGCAATTCTCATCGAGCTTGGTAATTTAAATTTTAATCCCGGTTTCAGTTCAGACGCTTTCCAACGAGCCAGTTCTAGTCCACGATTTCCCGGGAAATCCGAGCTAAGCAGAGCAGGCGATTTTGCTTCAAACGCAAATCCTTTGCTGAAGTCACGATTAAAAGCTAAACGCAAGAGATCGTAGGTAGGTTCAATTCGTTCCGAGGATTCTTTTAAACCTAAAGCGTCTACAGCTCTACGATATTCCCGAACAACATGATATACATAAGCCGGTTTTTTCATACGGCCTTCGATTTTGATGGCCTGGACTCCTGCGTCTTGAAAAGCTTTAACTTGATCGACCACGCATAAATCCTTGGTTGACAAATAAAATCCCTCTTTGCCATCAACCTGATATGCTAGGCGGCAAGGCTGAGCACAACGCCCGCGATTTCCGCTCCTTCCTCCTAGAAAACTGCTCATATAGCATTGACCTGAGTAGGCAAAGCATAGCGCACCATGCGCAAATACTTCAACTTTAATCGAACTTGTTTGGGCGATCTTTTGGATTTCTGCTAAAGCCAGTTCTCGAGCTAAGACAACCCTTTGGAACCCTTGTTCCGCTGCCCAGGCTACGCCTTCTTGATTATGCAGCGTCATCTGAGTACTGGCATGAACCTCCATATGAGGTAATTCTCTTCTGATCATGCTTAATAAGCCTATGTCCTGAAGGATTAATGCATCAACTCCTTGAGCATAGACTTCTTTTGCATAGGCAAGTGCTTCTTCTAACTCCTCGTCTCGCAAGAGCGTATTCATTGTCATATAAATTCGTACACCATGACGATGAGCAAAGCGAATACCCGCCAAGATTTCTTTTTCACTGAAATTGGTAGCATAAGCACGCGCATTAAACTGCTTGCCACCTAAGTAAATGGCATCGGCACCTGCGGCAACGGCAGCATAAAGGGCTTGCAAACTTCCTGCGGGAGCTAAAATTTCAATTTTTGAGTTCTTCATTCTTATGTCCTTAATTGGGTATCGAACTGCAAGCTGACTGCTCTTAGAATCTCACTGTGGCATACGACAACCTCTTGATCCGTTAAAGTACGGTCTTTAGCGCGGTAGGTCAGTGCAAATGCTAAACTCTTGAAACCTTCTTTCACTTGAGTTCCAGTATATACGTCAAAGAGTTTGACTGCTTCCAAAAGGACTCCGCCTTGCTGAACAATAGCTTGTTCTACTTCGCGGGCAGAAATCTGTTTAGGAACCAGTAACGCTAAATCTCGATAGATTGCTTGATAACGAGACAAAGATTTTACGGCAATTTGTGGGTTTGCAAATTGTAGCAGCTGATCCAGCGATAAATCAGCAAGAAAAACACGTCGAGGCAGCTCCCATTTCTTTTCAATTTGCGGATGCAGTGCTCCCATGGTACCTACGACTTTTCCGTTCAGAATGATGTCAGCACACTGATAAGGATGGAAGAGTTCATTGGTCTTATTTTCTTGAATCTGCATCGGCCAATCAAGCAATGAGAACAACGCTTCAATGGCACCCTTCAAGTGGAAGAAAGATGCTTCAATTTTTGGTTGCATCCAGTGCGTAGAACGGTACTCACCCGACAAAACAAGGGTTAATCGGGTTTCTTCTTGAGGTAGATCTACAAGAGGCAATGCTTTAGGAAGGTAGACTCGCCCAAGTTCATACAAAGCCACATCAGAATTCTGGCGATTTTGATTATATTGCAGTCCACGCAAAATGCCGGGGATCAAGCTCGTACGCATAACACTTTGAGCATCGTTCATAGGGTTTAGCAAGGGAATCGCTTGGCGAAGCGGATGTTCTGGGTCAGAATAGAGCTCTTCCAAATCTTGCTTTGCGATGAATGAATAATTGACCGCTTCATGATACCCTTGATGAACCATGATTCGATGAATCTGATCCACTAATTTTTGTCGTAAGCTCAACCCACCTTGCGTCGTCATTCCACTGGGAAGTTGAGCTGGTATTTGATCGAATCCAATTAAACGTGCTACTTCTTCTACCAAATCAACTTCTTGTTCAATATCCTGGCGTCGGGAAGGTACATTGACTGACCATCCTTCTTCCGTTGTGACGATATCAAAGTTCAAATCTCGTAACGTTTGCTCCACTTTTTCACTCGGAAAATGCAAGCCGACACGCGCATCCAAATAGGTGCGGCGAAGAACGATTTCTTTGGATTGAGTAGGTTCATAACTGTTTGCCGAGATTACTTCTGTTGCAGGACGTCCAACCTTCATTTCTTTCGCTAACTGGACCACTCGTTGTAACGCTTTCATCAACCCACTGGGGTCGACTCCTTTTTCAAATCGGATTGCGGCTTCGCTACGTAAATCCAGTGCTTTTGCTGAACGTCGGATGGATCTTCTTTCAAAATAGGCCGCTTCGAATAAAATCGTTTGGGTTTTTGAAGTAACTTCGCTGTTGAGTCCACCCATAATTCCGCCAATACCAATGGGTTTCTTAGGGTCGCATATTAAAATCGTTCCCTGAGGCAACTCTCTTCGCTGTCCATCGAGTGAAAGAAGAACTTCATTCGCTTCGGCTTGGCGGACCACCACCTGATGATTCTCCAGACAATCGTAATCAAAAGCATGAAGAGGTTGCCCGGTTTCCATCATTACATAATTTGTAATGTCAACAATATTATTGATGCTGCGCATGCCGATGGCTTCCAACCTTTTTTGCATCCATGCCGGTGAACTTCCGATTTGAACATCATAGAGCATAAGTGCTAAGTAGGTCGGACACAAATTCGGGTCTTTTAAGATAATCTTTTCTTCGTTCTGTGTAATCGGTAAAGCTTCTAAAGAGGGTAACTGCACTGGCAACCCAAGCACGGCTCCCACCTCGTAGGCTACACCCCACATACTCAGACAATCGGAACGATTGGGTGTTAGGTCCAATTCGATAACGGCATCACCGGTATCATCAGTTTCCACGCTATCGATTTCAATCCCGGCTTCGGCCATTTTTTGAGCGATTTGCTTGGGTGTCGCTTGGAGCGTGGGGATAAGCTCTTTTAACCAACTGTATAAAACTTTCATACGAATCTCCTCCTACAAACGGAATTGCTTCAAGAAGCGCAAGTCATTCTGATACATTTGTCTCATATCGTCGATCGCAAATTTCAACATTGCCATTCGCTCGACTCCCATACCAAAAGCCAGTCCACTGACTTGTTCCGGATCGTAACCACCCATTTTTAATACATTGGGATGCACCATGCCAGCTCCCAAAATTTCAATCCAACCAGAGTTCTTGCATAACCTACAGCCACTACCGCTACAGGCAAAGCAAGAAATATCAACTTCAACGCTGGGTTCTGTGAAAGGGAAAAAGGATGGTCTTAACCGGATTTCCCTCTCTGCACCAAACATTTGCTTGGCAAAAGACAATAGTAATCCTTTTAAGGTTGCCATGGAAACTTCTTTGTCAACCAAGAGGCCCTCCACCTGATGGAACATGGGAGTATGCGTCGCGTCCTCATCTCTTCGGTACACCTTACCCGGAACGATGATTTTAATCGGTAATTCAGGTGACATGCTTTCCATAGTTCTTGCTTGCATTGGAGAAGTATGCGTTCGAAGCAACAAGTCTTCTGTTATATAAAAGGTATCTTGCATTTCTCGAGCTGGATGGTCTAGTGGTATATTTAAAGCCTGAAAATCATAATAATCTGTTTCGATCTCAGGACCTTCAACCACAGTGAATCCTAACCCCACAAAGATCTCTTTCACTTCTTGCAAGATTAGTGTAATGGGGTGAAGGCTCCCTTCCGGGAGGCTATACCCCGGTAAGGTAATATCGATCTGTTCGGAGCGAATTTTTTCATGCTGTTCCTTTTGCCCGAACAGCGCTTCTTTTTGCGATAGCTCAACCTCAATGAGATTTCGAACCTCATTCGCAACTTGCCCAAATTTTGGCCGATCTTCTGCCGATAATTTGCCCATTTGTCGGAGCAGAAGTGTTAATTCGCCCTTCTTACCCAAATATTGAACGCGTAACTCGTTTAATCCGGCTGTATTTTCTGCCCGTTCAATACTTTCTAATGCAGTTTGTTTGAGCTGAAGTAAAGTTTCAATCATAGTGTTCCCTCCCGTTTTTGAATATACTCCATAAAAAAAAGACCTCTCCCATAAGGGGCGAAGTCTTCGCGGTACCACCCTTGATTCAATAGAAAATTCTATTGTCTCATTCAGCATTAACGGAACTACCGGCTCAGCCTACCCCGAAAAGCGGATCAGCCTGCAGCTTTTGAGGTGAACTTCCCGACGCTTTCGCAGATCTTAGCTCTCAGTCTATGGCTATGATTCCCTGTAAAGCTCTTAACGCGGTACTCTCCCCAGTCATTGCTATTAAATCATAATATATCATAATTCCTCTATGACCGCAAGTATTTATTTTTGCATGTGATACAATAATATACCGGCCGCAACTCCTGCATTTAGCGATTCAGCAGGGCCTGTCATAGGAATTTTCAACCGATAATCGGCTACCTGTAATAACCAGTCAGCGACGCCTTGACCTTCGTTCCCAATGACAAGTGCCAAGGGTTCGCGAAGCCAGGGTTGATTTTCAAGATCTTCCGCATTCTCCAAAGCAGAGACAACCAAAGGAAGCTTGTGTTTAGAAAGTAGTGTAACAAGCTCTAGGTCTTGTTCCGGAATCACCATGCGTATGTAAAACAAGGTTCCCGCTGAAGCCCGTACTACTTTATCGTTCCATGGATCTCCACAACCCGCAAGAAACACAACTGCGTCGAATCCAAAGGCAACGGCATTACGAATGGCAGTCCCGATGTTGCCGGGGTCTTGAAGGCGATCTAAAATCAAAATCCTCATCGTAGAATTGATCTCAGAAAGAGCATGTTCTTTCATTTCAGCGATCGCTACCAATCCTTGATTCGCTTCTGTTTGGCTGAGACGCCTCATGACTTCTTCGCCGACAAGAACCAATCGAGTCCCTTTAATGGAAGCTTGAGATAAAAACTCCTTATTTCGCTCTGGTATAGAAGATTTCTCCGTAAAAAAAACGGTATCTAACGTTCGACCCGCGGAATGAGCCATCTCTAAAACGCGGATTCCCTCAATCAAAAATCTCTTCAGGGCTATTCTACCTTTTTTCTGGTGTAAGCTTCTTGCTTCTTGAATCAGCGGATTCTGAATTGATGTGATGATTTGCATATTGACTCCTAAAAAAAGACCGCGGCTTTCCCTTTTTGTGGAATTCGCGGTCTTCTCATATTACTGATTTAATTGTGCTTTTGCTACTTCCACAAATTGAACGAAACCATTCATATCGGTTACTGCTAAATCAGCTAACATTTTACGATTGACTTCTACATTCGCTTTTTTCAAGCCTGCAATGAAACGGCTGTATGACAAACCATTCATGCGGGAAGCTGCATTGATACGAGCAATCCATAATTTACGGAAATCGCGTTTACGGTTGCGACGGTCACGGCGAGCATAATAGCCGGCTTTCATAACTGCCTGATTGGCTACTCTAAATTGTTTGCTCTTCGAACCCCGATAACCACGAGCTAATTTTAAAATCTTATTATGTCTTCTGCGGGAAACCATTCCGCCTTTTATTCTCATTGTAGTATCCTCCTTGCGACGCGCTTATCTTTAAAGATAGGGTATTAAACGACTGATTCGTCGTTGTTCAGAAGCGGAAACCAGTGTAGTTCCACTTAATTGACGTTTTTGCTTTGCACTCTTGCATAAAGCTTTATGGCGATGATAAGCGTGTTTGCGAGATACCAAGCCGGTTCCGGTTTTGCGGAGGCGCTTAGCAGCTCCTCTATGGGTTTTAATTTTAGGCATAGTGAAAACTCCTTCCTAATCTGCGAACCATTATTTCGGTACAATAATCATAATCATGTTACGACCTTCAATTCGAGCCGGTCTTTCAATGACTCCCACTTCGGCGACTCCGGCTGCTAATTTATCTAAGGCTTCTTTCCCTAAATTAGCATGGGCGATCTCTCGACCCCGGAAACGAACTGTTGCTTTGACCTTATCCCCGTCTTCTAAGAAGCGAATCGAGGCTTTAATTTTGACATTCAAGTCATGATCTTCGATGGTCGGTGTAACACGAATTTCTTTAATGTTGATGACCTTTTGTTTTTTTCGGGCTTCCCGATCTTGTTTGCTTTGCTCATATCGGAACTTACCATAGTCCATGATCCGACACACAGGCGGATTCGCCTGCGGAGCAACTTTCACTAAGTCCAAGCCGCGTTCCTGCGCAACACGCAATGCATCTCTTGAAGTCATGATCCCCAGTTGCTCTCCGTTTTCGTCGATGACTCGAAGCTCACGGTTACGAATCTCTTCGTTGATTTGATGTCCCTTATTATTAATACTTCACACCTCCTGTGATTTTTTATGCCACCCAAAGAAAAAGCGCGGGTTCAAGCACCCGCGCAGAAAATCTCCTCAAAATGATGAGAAATCCATATGAACCCGAACTAGTTTTCTGTCGGGTGAGAAGCGGATGGCCTCTTCTTGATACTTTGACATTATAACAAGCCAGCTTGCTTTTGTCAAGCATACCTGTTCTAGAAATCGATTTTTTCTTCGAACCACTGATTTAATTGGTCTACCGGAATTCTCTCTTGCAGCATTGAATCACGCATTCGAATGGTTACACAGCCATCTTCTTGAGTTTGAAAGTCCACAGTGATGCAGAAAGGAGTGCCGGCTTCGTCCCAGCGTCGATACCGTTTGCCAATACTGCCGGCATCATCATATTCTACTTGCCATTTCTTTTGTAACTGCTTATAAATCATTTCTGCTTGTTCGCCCAGCTTTTTCGATAAGGGCAGAATCGCAGCCTTGACCGGCGCTAAGGCGGGATGTAACCGGAGCACAGTTCGAACATCCCCATCTTCTAGGGTCTCTTCATCATAGGCATCCAATAAAAACATTAACGCCAAACGTTCCACGCTGACAGAAGGTTCGATACAGTAGGGCAAGTATTTTTCGTTGGTGACCGGATCTAACACCTGCAAATCTTTTCCGGAATGCTCTTGATGTACTCTCAAATCGTAATCGGTTCGATGTGCAACTCCCCATAATTCTCCCCAGCCAAACGGGAACTTGTATTCGACATCGGTGGTTGCTTTTGCATAATGCGATAATTCTTCTTGATCGTGATCTCTCAAGCGTAAATTCTCTGCTTGAACTCCCAAAGACAGCAAGAAATCATACACAAAACCACGCCAATATTGAAACCATTGCATATCTTCTGAATTTTCACCTTCTCCTGGTTTGCAGAAAAACTCCAATTCCATCTGCTCGAACTCACGAGTCCGAAAAATAAAATTACCGGGAGTGATTTCATTGCGGAAGGACTTCCCAATTTGGCCAATTCCAAACGGAGGGCGTCGTCGTGTTGAAATCAAGACATTTTTGAAATTGACAAAAATCCCTTGGGCGGTTTCAGGTCGCAAATATACCAGTGCACTGCTATCTTCAGTAACCCCTTGGTGAGTCTTGAACATCAGGTTAAACTGACGAATATCGGTATAATCCAAAGCACCACATTGAGGGCATACAATATTTTCGTCCTCAATATATTGTTTCATCTGTTCATTGGACCAACCATCTGCACTCAAGTCCAACCCTTTTTTATTGGCATGCTCTTCAATCAGTTTATCAGCCCGATAACGGCTTTTACACTTGTGACAATCCATTAAAGGATCCGAAAATCCCCCAACGTGACCGGATGCCACCCAGGTTTCTGGGTTCATTAAAATTCCTGCATCCATTCCAACATTGGACGGTGTTTCGGTAACAAATTTCCTCCACCAAACTTTTTTGATGTTATTCTTTAATTCTACACCAAGGGGACCGTAATCCCAAGTATTGGCCAAGCCCCCATAAATTTCGGAACCAGGGAATACATATCCTCGAGTTTTACATAGTGTTACCAATTTCTCCATGTTTTTCGTGCTCATCTGATTTCTCCGTTCTATTGAAAATAACTGATTTTCATAGCATCGCGTACTTCCCTCATCGTTTGTGCAGCCGCTTCACAGGCTCTAGCGGTTCCGGCAAGAAGGATTTCATCGATCAGCTTCGGATTATTTTGATACGCGATTCTGCGTTCTCGCATGGGTTCCAAAAGCTCATTAATCTTTTGGCTCAATCTCTTTTTGCATGCGACACAGCCAATGCTACCGGCTCGACAACGCATTTCAATATCGGCAGCTTCAGTAGTGTTAAATACCTTGTGATATTCAAAGACCGTACAAACCTCGGGGTGCCCCGGATCGGTTGCGCGGATTCTTGCCGGATCAGTGACAGCGGAACGAATACGTGCCTCTACTTCTTTCGCAGAATCTGAAAGGAAAATTGCGTTATCCAAGCTTTTTGACATTTTTGCTTTGCCGTCTAACCCTACCAAACGCCCCACTTGTCCAACCAAAGCCTCCGGAACAACAAGAACCGGGCTGTACAATTCGTTAAATCTTCTGGCAACTTTACGAGTAAACTCTATATGAGGAACTTGATCCTGCCCCACCGGTACTAAGTCCGCTTTGCAGAAGGTGATATCTGCTGCCTGTGATACCGGATACCCCAAAAAGCCATAACTCATATCGGTATAGCCATGTTGTTCTGCTTCGGTCTTTATGGTTGGATTGTGGCGCAACACATTGACAGAGACGAAATTAGAATAGAATATGGTCAGCTCAGCAATTTGCGGAACCATGGACTGAACAAAAATTGTTGCCTGGTTTGGATCGATGCCAATTGCCATGTAATCTTCGGTTACTTGCCTTACGGATTCAGCCAATTTTTCTGGGTGCTCCCAGTTCGTTGTCAGCGCCTGCACATCGGCTACGATGAGGAACGTCTCATAATCGTGTTGTAAGGCTACTCTGTTGGCTAACGAGCCCACATAATGACCCAAATGTAGTTTCCCTGTTGGACGATCTCCGGTTAGAATTCTCTTGCGTTGTTTCATAGGACTTCTCCTTTCACTACGGTTTCATGCCAAGTCAAGCCGGGATAATCGATTTGCCGTAAAGCTTCATATAGAACAATGGCTACTGCACTTGACAAATTCAAGGATCGTGTTTCGTTTAAGATGGGAATCCTAATGTTGGATTCCGGACTCAGAGCTAGAACATCCGGAGGCAATCCCCTTGTTTCAGGGCCAAAAACCAGGCAATCTCCTTGCTCGTATTTCTTTTGATGATACGATTGTGTTGCTTTGGTCGTTGCAAAAAACATCCGGTAATCTCCATATTGATTCATAAAATCTTGCCACGAGTCATGGATTTCCAATTTTAAGAATTGCCAATAATCCAATCCGGCTCGTTTCAAATACTTATCTTCCAAGGAGAACCCCAATGGCTTCACCAAGTGCAGGGTACAGTCCGAAGCCGCACACAATCGCGATATATTACCGGTATTGGGTGGAATTTCCGGCTGATACAAAACCACATGAAGTGACATGCCAATCCTCCCCTTCTGATTGATTTAATGCTTTTCAAATTGAGCTTCCACTAATTTGCGAATTTGTTCCATGGCCTCGGGCAGTTTTTCGGGATTCTTCCCCCCTGCTTGTGCTAAATCAGGACGTCCGCCACCACCGCCGCCAACTAATTTTGCTGCTTCACGAATCAAGTTACCTGCGTGAAAGATTTTCACCAAATCCTTGGTCGCTGCAGCTAATAAACTAGCCTTACCATCGATTTCAGCTGCTAAGACAACAATCCCTCTTCCCATTTTATCTCGAAGGATATCGGCCATTTGTCTCAAATCGTCGGCTTTCTCCACAGAGACTCTAGCAATCACTGTTGGTACTCCTTCTATTTCAAATGAGCCTTTAAGTAAATCATCCATTTGATCTGCTGTGTTTTTTGCCGATAAACTTTCCAGTTTTTTCTCGGTCTCACGAAGTTGAGAGAGGAGCTGGCTGATTCTCGACGGTAATTCGTCCTCTTTGCTTTTTAAGAGATTTGCCATTTCGGACAGTACGTTCTCTTTGTTTTGGTAGTACTCAAAAGCTTTCCACCCAGATAAGGCTTCAATTCTTCGTAAACCCGAACCGATTCCAGCTTCTGAAACAATTTCAAAGGGGCCAATTTCACCGGTGCGATGAACATGAGTACCTCCACAAAGCTCCATGGAGTCTCCCATTTCAATCACTCGAACAACATCGCCATATTTCTCACCAAAGAGAGCTGTGGCACCTTTGGCTCTGGCTTCGTCGATTTTTAACTCTTCTGTGCTAACCGGATAATCTTCCATGATCCATTGATTGACTAAATATTCTACCTGATCAACTTGCTCTTGCTCTAGAGCGCTGAAATGGCTGAAATCAAAGCGTAAACGATCCGGACCAACCCAGGAGCCTGCTTGATGAATATGATCGCCCAAAACCAAACGTAAGGCTTTGTGTAAAAGATGCGTAGCGGAGTGATGGCGAGCAATGTTTTTTCTTCGTTGTTCATCAACAATAGCAAGTACTTGATCTCCTACTTTGAGTTGGGTTTTGACTTCAACGGTTAGGAGATTCAGTTGACCTTCTTTCGTGGTCTGGATTACGGGGTGTTGAATCCCCTGCTGCTCTATATACCCCGAGTCCCCCACTTGACCGCCACTCTCACCGTAAAAGGGGTTTGGTTCCAATACCAGTTGCACTTGTTGGTTCTCTTCAGCACTTTCCAAGGTTTTTCCCTCTTGAAAAATTCCTTGGATGGTACTGGTTTCGCGCAATGTATCGTATCCAATGAACGAACTTGTGATCCCCGATAAATCCGTCCGATTCGCTCCCATTGCATCAACGTCTTGACGCGCCGCACGAGCTCTTTGTCGCTGACGGTTCATTTCATCACGAAAGCCCTGAATATCCACTGAATATCCTTGTTCCTCTAAAATTTCTTGAGTTAGTTCCAAAGGAAAACCGAAGGTATCATGTAATCGAAATGCTACTTCTCCTTGAAGCTCTGTTTTTCCACTTTGCTTCATTTCTTCAATAAACTGCTGCACTAAACTTAAGCCCGATTCCAAAGTTTCATTGAATCTCTTTTCTTCTAATTGGAAGACTTGGAGGATAAAGGATCTTTTGTCTTCAAGATCAGGATAACCAACCTTAAAGGAATCAATCACTTTAGCGGCAATATCTGCAACAAACGGTTGATGTAAACCCACAATCCTTCCGAATCGAACTGCTCTTCTTAATAATCGCCGTAAAACATAGCCGCGTCCTTCATTACCTGGGAGAACGCCATCGGCGATGAGGAAGGTTACACCTCGAACATGATCCAAAATCACGCGTAGGGCTAAGCTTTCCGATGATTTGCCGTCGTAATTCACTTTGCTTAACTCAATAAGGCGATTTAACATAGGAAGATTGAGGTCCATTTCAAAAATTGACGGTGCTCCTTGAATTACAGCTGCAATGCGGTCAAGACCCAATCCTGTATCGATGCATTTTCTCTCCAGAGGGTGATATTCCCCGTTTTCATCTTTATCATATTGTGTAAATACAAGATTCCAAATTTCCAAGTAGCGATCACAATCGCAACCCATAACGCAATTGGGTTTATCACATTTGAATTCTTCCCCTTGATCGTAAAAGATTTCCGAACAGGGGCCACAAGGACCGGTTCCAATTTCCCAAAAATTATCTTCATCCCCTAATACGAGATGTTCTACCGGTACTCCCACTTCTTTGTGCCAAATATCATAGGCCTCTTTATCATCCTTGTGTACCGTCACATAAAGGCGTGCGGGGTCCATTTCCATACGTTCGGTCAAGAATTCCCAAGCCCAATGAATGGCATCTCTCTTGAAATAATCTCCAAAAGAGAAGTTTCCTAACATTTCAAAACAAGTAGCATGCCGAGCGGTTTTACCCACTCGCTCAATGTCGGGAGTGCGAATACATTTTTGAGAATTGGTGACCCTACCGGAAGGAGGAGTCGCAACTCCAGTAAAATAAGTCTTGAAAGGAGCCATACCGGCACCGATCAGTAGTAAACTTGGATCATTTTCCGGTATTAAAGAGGCACTTGGTAGAACCAAATGTCCTTTTTCATGAAAGAAATCTAAAAAGCTTTGTCTGATCTCATTTCCGGTTCGTTTCTTCATTTTTTACACCTCCAAAAAAATAAGTCCCTGAGCTTACGCTCAGGGACGATTTGTATCGTGGTACCACCCTGTTTTACCGACTAGAATGTCGATTTCTCAAAGCCTTTAACGGAGCGATCCGTTTGTGTTGACACAAAAGCTCAGAAGTGGCCCAAAAACAACGTTCCGCCGAGTTTCTCACACCATCAAACTCTCGCTGAAAACTTCCAGTCGTTCTGTCTTCGTCATAGCAATATATAGATTATAGCGATTGACAGACTATTTGTCAATCAAAATTGATTCCATTTTTTTTCAGCCAAAGAAGCGTTTTCTGCACGGGCCATTCGGTTCATGAGTTGTTCTACTTGTTGCTTAGGATCTTGTTTTTCAAACAAAATCCCATAGACTGCGGATGTGATTGGCAGCTCCAAATAGAGTTTTCGAGAAAGTTCCATGACTGCTTGTGTGGTTCGCACTCCTTCTACAATAGACTTCGTAGAATTTATGATTTCTTCCAAGGTTCGACCTTTTCCCAATTGCTCTCCACACCAACGATTGCGACTGTGATGACTGGCACAGGTCGCAACGAGATCTCCCATCCCCGATAACCCGGAAAAGGTTTCGCTTTCTGCACCTAAGCGAACGCCCAAGCGCGTCATTTCAGCCAATCCTCTTGCAATCAAAGCCGCTTTGCCATTATCTCCAATTTGCAAACCATCGCAAATCCCGGCTGCAATGGCGATAATATTCTTGAGTGCCCCGCCCAACTCCACTCCAATAGGATCTGGATTGATATACACCCGAAAATACGGTCGCATCAGTAAACCTTGAAAATATAGCGCTGTTTGCTTGGATTCAGCGCCCACTACGCTGGTAGCAGGCGAACCCAATGCAATCTCCGAGGCCAAATTTGGACCGGAAAGTACCGCAAGATGCTCCTTTTGTGCTTTACCGGTGTTTAAAAGGATCTGTGAAATCCTTGCACCACTTTCGGGTTCAAGGCCTTTCGTTGCCGACAGCCATGGCTTTTGAGCAACGGATAAGGGCAATTGGTCTAATAAAGCTCTTAACCCCTTGGCAATCACAACATTTAAAATCGCATCTGCATTTTCAACGGCTGCGAGCGGATCTGTCTCGGCCTTGATTGTTTCGGGCAGTTCAACTCCCGGCAGGAAAGAGTGGTTATGCTGTTCTTGATTAATCTGCTGAGCAACTTCCTTTTCATAACTCCAAAGCCGAACCGAGTAGCCATTCTCTGCTAACATTTTTGAGAGTACCGTGCCCCAAGCCCCGGCTCCTAAAACAGCAATTTGGCCATTCATTACGATCTCTCCCTTGCACGGAATGTTAATTTGATTGGCGTCCCTTCAAAACCATAGGTTGCACGAATCTGGTTTTCTAAATAACGAATATAAGAAAAATGTGCTAATTCAGGATTATTGACAAAGAAAACAAAAACCGGTGGTTTGACAGCAACTTGACTCACATAATAAATTTTCAGACGGCGTCCGGCTGTATTCGGCGGTGGGTTCATTCGCATCGCTTCTTGAAGCAAATCGTTGATGCTGCTGGTCTGCAGTCGCAGGTTCTGTTGTTCCGACACATAATCCACTACTTCTAACAAACGGGAGATCCTCTGCCCGGTTAATGCAGAAACAAATACGATGGGTGCATAGGTGACAAAAATCAGATCATCTTTGATTTTTTTGGCCATTTGATCTGCTGTTTTTGAATCCTTCTCCACTAAATCCCATTTATTCACAACTAGGACAATTCCTCGGCCCTTCTCATGTGCATATCCAGCGATTCGCTGGTCTTGCTCTGTGACACCTTCCACGGCGTCTAAGACCATCATCACAACATCGGATCGGTCCACTGCACGTAAAGCCCTGAGAACACTGAAACGTTCTACATTTTCATAAATTTTGCTTTTCTTCCTCATACCGGCGGTGTCAATTAGTGTATACTTTTTTTCATTCCACTCAAAAAGAGTGTCGATTGCATCTCGAGTCGTTCCGGGAACATTCGATACTATTACTCGATCTTCTCCTAAAATAGAATTGATCAACGAAGATTTTCCCACATTGGGTCTGCCGATAAAACTGATTTTTAGACTATCATCTTCTTCTTGTTCTGTAAGATCAGAAGGAATCGATGCAATAATCTCATCTAGTAAATCACCAATATTGAGTCCATTCACCGCAGAAATCTCCAAAGGGTCACCAAGTCCCAGCTCGTAAAAATCATACATGTTTTGAACCATGGCTAAATTATCAATTTTATTAACAACCAGAAGGACTGGTTTTTTTGATTTTCTCAAGTAATCGGCAATTTCCCGATCATCCGCTTGTAAACCTTGCTTCCCATCGGTCATAAAAAGGATGAGATCTGCTTCGGCAATCGCAATTTCTGCTTGCTTTTTGGTTTGAATCGAAATATCTGTATTGCCTTCGATTTCAATTCCACCGGTATCAATGAGAGTAAACCGATGCCCCGTCCACTCTGTTTCTCCATATAACCGATCCCGGGTAACTCCAGGTACATCTTCAACAATCGCTAATCGCTGTCCGATCAAACGGTTAAACAAGGTAGACTTCCCCACATTGGGTCTTCCTACAATCGCTACAATAGCTTCCATAACTAGATACTCCTTCTTACCGTCATCTTTTTCCTCTTCGAACGTTTGGGTTGAAAGATGGCTTGATGCAATGCGGCCGCTGTGGGTTCAATCCACAGGAAATGTTGATTGGGAAAAGCATTGTCTAAATCTTCGATTCGTGTGTCATCCAAAAAAACATCTCCACCATCGCGAAGCATAATTCCGGGTAATAAGACACATTCTTCTTGATCAAGAACTAATTGTTTGATGATATCTTTGCCGGTCACCAACCCGGTCACTGTAACACTTGAACCAAAAAAATCGTTTCGAATCGCTTGTAACGAAACCCGGAGATCCAATCTTTGATTCAATTGCTCAACAATAGGCTTCAAGGCAACTTCACCGCTGATTCCGGTGGTAATCCGAATGCTCTTATATTTCGCGGTTTCTTGTTCGCCTTGATACAGCTTGTTCCATTCGTCCCAGAAAGAGCGAATCAGCCCAACTCCATCTTCTAAAACAGGATAATTTTCATAAAACTCTCCGGGGGGAATCGGTAGCTCTGCTTTGAGATAAAACTCATCAGCTGCCCAAAAAAGCCTCGAGTCAATTTTTTCTATTGCTATTTCCTGCCAACGACTGATCTGCCGAATGAGCTCCTGCGCCTCTGCTTTATCATGTAATCTCAAGGGATGTAGCCGCTCCCTATGACCCGTCAATCCCACTGGAACCAATGCAACACTGAGGATTTGAGGTGCAAGTTCTAACAACCGTCTTACCGTCTCTTCAAGAATTGTTCCATCGTTGATTTCAGGACAAACTACAATCTGACAATGCAGTTCAATCCCATGCTCAATAAGAAACATAAACTTTTCCTGAAACTCGTCATTTTGACTCCGAACCAGTCTTTGTCGAACTTCTTGGTCCCAAGCATGAACAGAAACATAAAGCGGACTTAGCTTAAGCTCTACAATTCTTTTAAGGTCTTCCCAGGAAGTATTGGATAAGGTTATATAACTACCACTCAAAAACGATAAGCGATAGTCATCATCCTTATAATACAAACTTTTTCGGAGACCCCGCGGTAATTGATCGACAAAACAGAACAAGCAATGGTTCTTACAAGAAATCGGTCTGTCCAACGTTAAGGTAGAGAATTCAATACCCAAGTCTTGGTCCACTGCTTTTTCTAGGGTTACGTGCTTATGCTCTCCTTCCGGAGTCAACCACTCTGTATGCAAAACTTCATCTGAGATAGCGATTTGATAATCGATGATATCATGAACATCGTTTTGGTTTATCTTGAGTAAGCACCATCCTGCTTGTAGCATCGCCCGAGCAGCAATGGAATCTGGAATGATTCGTTCAATTGTTGGTAGTTGCATGACATCACCTTTTCATAATTCAAATGGATGGGCTGCAGCCTAATTGCTACAGCCCATCTTGTGTTTACATCTGTTTTTTTAGAACTCCGATTCTTGAACTTCTTCAATCATCTGATCGACTGCATCTTGGTCATAAGAGTCTTCTCCTAACATTGCACGCAAGGATAAGCTCAAACGTTTACGAGTAAGGTCGATTTCTAAAATCTTTGCTTCAACCTCTTGACCGACTGCTACGACGTCTTCAACTTTTTCAACGCGGCGATTGTCTAGTTCTGAGATGTGAATCAAGCCATCGATCCCAGGTCGAACATTCACAAATGCTCCCCAAGGAGTAATCCGAACCACGGTTCCATGTACGATATCGCCGTTAGCAAAATCTTGTGCAAAGGCTTCCCATGGTTCCATTTTCATCTGTTTTAGACCTAAGGAAATACGACCTGCTTCGGGATCGAGTTTAAGAACTTTTAATTCCAACTCTTGGTCAACACTGACAACCTCAGAAGGATCTTTGACACGGTAGTAATCCAAATCAGAAATGTGCAAAAGACCGTCAATTCCGCCTAAATCAACAAATGCGCCGAACTTCGTTAATCTTCTGACGACTCCTTTGACAACATCACCCTCGTGAGTATTTTGCCAAAATGCTTCTCGACCGGCTACCGATTCTTCTTCGAGAACCATTTTGCGATTTACGATCGCTCTGCGCTTTTCAGAGTCAACTTCAATTAAACGGACTCGTACCGTTTCGCCAACTAAATGCTTCAAATCACTGGTAAAGCGGCGTTCTGCTAAAGAAGCTGGCATAAATGCACGGACTCCGATATCAACGATGAGTCCACCTTTGACTAATTCGAGTACTTTGCCTTCTATGACTTCGTTTTGATTCAAAGATTCGGTAAACTGGATCCAATGTTGACGTTGTTCTGCTCTTTTTTTGGAGAATGTCAATCGTCCTTCTTGATCTTCGTTTCGAATCACCATCACCGTAATTTCATCACCGACATTTAAAACATCAGTAGGCAGAACAGATGAATCGGCGGAAAACTCTTTGCGCGGAATAACCCCTTCAGATTTTTGTCCTACGTCCACCAAAATTTCATCATTGCCCACTTGTACCACGGTTGCTTTAATGATATCGCCCGGGGTATAACGGGGTAAATGGAAGGATTCCATATCGAATTCTTCTTGCTCGGTGACAGGTACCTCTTGAGATTCAACCGCTTCTTCCACTACCTCATCGACTTTTACTTCAACTTCAGTGGTTTTTTGTTCTTCAATTTCAGGGCTTGTTACGATCTCCCCTTCGTTGATTTTGAGTTCTTTTTCCAACACGTTACATTCTACCTCCTTAATTATCCAATCCGGAACGGATGCTCCGGCCGTTATTCCAACGACATTAATCTTTTCAAACCAATCTGCTTCTAACTCTGTAGCACCGCTTACAAGATGAGTATTGTGATTGACTGCACTACACAAGTCAAAGAGATGACGTGTATTCGCACTTTGCTGGCTACCTACTACCAACATGAGATCAACCTGCTTTGCTACATGAACAGCTGCTTCTTGTCTTACTTTTGTCGCAGAACATATAGTATTTAATACGACACAGGAAGAAAAAATCCTTCTAATCTCAAAAATAAATGTTTCAAACACTTCTTCTGCTAAAGTAGATTGACTTAAAACCACGACTTGCAGCTCAAAATCAAGAGAATTCAAGTCTTCCAAGTCTTCTATGATGATTCCTTTTCCTGCTGACCACTCTTTGATAGCTTCAACTTCAGGGTGATTTTTCTCTCCCAAAATCAAAATGGTGTATCCCTTTGAGGAATATTCTTTTGCCAAATCAAAGATTTTTTTAACACTAGGGCATGTGGCATCGAGCAGCGTAACGTTCTTTTCCGATAAGGTCTCATACGTCGATGGGCCCGTACCGTGAGCTCGAATCATAACCTCTTGCCCGTTTTGGACATCATTCAAAGAGTTGAGTGTCTGAAGACCTCTTTTTTCCATGTCTTCAATCAAGCGTGGATTATGAACGAGGGAACCTAACACGGAGAGTTGCTTGTGTTTTTCAAGCTCAGTTTCCGCCATGGTGATTGCCCTTCTTACACCGCCACAAAACCCCATATATTCTGCTCGTCTAATTTCCATGGGTTGCTCCTTTAAGAGCTCGTATCTCGAGCGCTAACTGTTGCGTAATGCCATGCATTTGTTCACGATCAATTTTTATGGTCTTTTCAACAGGAATTGATTTTCCAAAGTTTACATGCATTGATTTCCCTTTTTGATAATTTCCCACAATTGCTGTCGGAATCAAGCTAGCCCCTGATTTCATAGCAAAATAGACAGCTCCATCGTGAAAATCTAATAACTCGGTGTCGGTAGAACGAGTTCCTTCCGGGAAGACACCAATCATTTTCCCTTCCGATAATTGCTCTAATACTGTTCGAATCGCTTGCCGATCGGTTTGCCCTCTCTTAACCGGGATCATTCCTGTTCGGTAGAGAAAGTGTCGTAATAGCGGATTTCGAAAGAGCTCTTCTTTGGCTAAAAAGTAAATCTCTCGCTTTAGACCATAGGCGATTAGGAATGGATCCACAGCATTGATATGATTCGAGCATAAAACAATCGGTCCTTTTTCCGGTATATTCGCTAATCCAGAATATTTAGGGTTCCAGAAAAGGGTAAGAACAACGCCTACAAGACTAAGCAAAAAGCGATAGTAACTCATAGACCGTTCTCCTCTCGCATGAGTCCTCTCTGAAAACAGAGTTCCTCGATTTTGGCAGCAACTTCCTCGGCTGTCATCTCTGTTGAATCAATAAAAATGGCATCATTTGCTTGCTGCAAGGGAGCGTGCTGACGGGAAGAATCCCTTGCATCTCTTGCTGAAATCTCGTTTTTCAAAGTTTCAAAGTCGATTTCGACGCCAAGCTCTTGAAAATCCAACATTCTTCTGCGCGTTCGTTCTTCGAGGGTTGCTGTCAAAAAGATTTTTAAGGGCGCTTTGGGTAAGACGACAGTGCCAATATCGCGTCCATCCAAAACAATCCCACCCTTTTCAGCCATTTCTCTTTGCTTTTCTACCATGATTTTTCGTACTTCGCCATGTGCAGAGAGGGGTGAAACAAGTTCGCTGACCTGCTTCAATCGTAAATAGGGAGTGGCATCGATTCCATCGACCAAAATCCTCTGACCCTCGGCGGATAAGATCACTTCCATTTTCATTTTTCGAAATAGGTCAGCTAATTCATGCTCCGAGGATATAGCGATACCGTCTTGAAGCGCTCTCCATGTTAATGCACGGTACATTGCACCCGTGTCAAGGTATAAGATATTTAAACGCTGAGCAAGTAGCTTAGCAATCGTGCTTTTACCTGCACCGGCAGGGCCGTCAATAGCAATTACCACTTTCGTATGTGCGACATGAGAGTTCATTTAATCTTCTCCTTTGTTCTAATCGTTATTGATTCACACTACTCGCCCCAGCAACATACCCACTGGAAAAAGCGGCCTGCAAATTAAACCCACCGGTGTAGCCATCGATATCGAGCAATTCACCAACAATAAAGAGGCCCATTATTCTTTTCGAGGCCATGGTCTTGGGATCGATTTCTCTGACATCGACTCCCCCTGCTGTCACAATTGCTTCTGCTAAGGGGCGAAGGCCTGATATTGGTAATCTAAACGATTTCAATGCCATAACCAGCGCCATGCGCTCTTCTCTTGTTACAGAATGCACTGGTTTATCCGGTGCAATTTTGCAAGCTTCAATGATGACAGGAATCATGCTTAGAGGTAACAATTCACTCAAGGAGTTCCTGAAATGTTTGTTCAGGTTTTTTTGGAAATCTCGTTGAACCCGGGCATCTAACTGCTCAACACTCAAAGCAGGCTTTAAGTCGATGATTAAAAATCTTGGTTCTTTGAGATTCCAATCTAGTAAAGTACGGCTTAGGGATAAAACCACTGGCCCACTCACACCAAAATGGGTAAAGAGCATTTCGCCGAATTCCTGATCAAGTATTTTATCTTCTGTGTGAATTGATACATTGACATTTTTCAACGATAACCCTTGTAACATCCTGACCCAAGGTGAATCAATTTCAATCGGAACCAGTGCCGGTCGAGGGGTGATGATTTTGTGTCCCACTTCTTGAAGAATCGAATATCCGTCTCCCGTAGACCCTGTTGTGGGATACGAGCTTCCTCCGGTCGCTAGAATGACTCTGTCAGCTACCATGGTTCCTTGATACGTGATTACACCTTTGATTGTTTCATCAACAACCCAAAGTTGCCTCACGCGTTGGTTGTAGCGAATCTCAACGTTCAATTCAATCAGCTTGCTCCTCAGAGCTTGGATAATAGTTTCGGCTTTGTCAGTACTTGGGAATACCCGTTTCCCTCTTTCTACTTTCAGTTCTACTCCCCAGTTTTGGAAGATCTCTTGGAGCTTCTGGCTATTGAAACGGTGAAATGCACTAAACAAGAATTTCCCATTTCCAGGGATATTCGCAACCAACTCTTTTTCTGTGCAATCATTAGTCAAATTACACCGTCCTTTTCCGGTGATACCAAGTTTTTTACCTAAGACATCATTGCGTTCAAGTAAAATAACCGATGCATTCTGTTCTGCTGCAGCAATGGCTGCCATCATTCCGGCAGGTCCACCACCCACCACAATAACCTTGAGTTCCTTCATGTTTTTATATCCTTTACTTGTTTTCAGTCTCAGGTTGAAATTCTAGATTAGCCTTTTGTTTCAATGAGAGGATTTCTCGTTCTGTTAACTTACGATTTTTACCTACGGGAAGTGCTCCTAAGGAAACATCTCCGATTCTAACTCTCATTAAGCGTAGAGTTTTATATGCAAACAATTGAAACATTCTTCGGATTTGTCGATTTCTTCCTTCTCTTAAGGTAATTCGCCAAACACACCCTGGCCTCTTTGGGTTTTCGATTGAGGCCAGTCCAATCGGCAACGTTTTCCGTCCATCGAGCTCAACTCCTCTTGCTAGTTGAGCACGGTGTTCTTCTGCCAAAGGGCGGTCCAGCCAAACCAAATATGCTTTTTCAATTTGATGTTTGGGATGTGTCAATTGGTAAGCCAAATCCCCATCATTGGTCATCAGCAGTAGTCCTTCGCTTTGAAAATCCAATCTGCCAATCGGGTATAATCTTTCTGGATATTCTTCCGCCAAAAGGCTGACATCGGGTCTACCTTGGGGATCTCCCATGGAAGTGATGTACCCTCTCGGTTTATTGACCATGATTGTGATTTTGGGCGGATCAAAGACCAAGGGCTTACCCCCCACTGTGATCTGATCTCTTTCACGATCTGCTTTGGTTCCTAACTCTTTTACAACTTGACCGTTAACTCTGACAAGACCAGTTTTGATCCATTCTTCAGCTTCTCTACGAGAACTCATTCCCGAAGAGGCAATAATTTTCTGAAGGCGCTCTTCCATGTTTTCAGCCTCCTTTATTCAAATCTATCTAATCTATTTTATTTCCCGCAGTAGTGCAGGAATTCCTTTGTAATCCCTGCTCAAAATGAAAATCCTCGCTCCAAAGAGCGAGGATTTCGCTGGTAAGCGAGGTTTTCGTTGGTAAGCGAGGTGCCTCGTCAGTAGACGAGATTTTTCGCTAGTGAGCGGTTTCTCGTCAGTAGACGATTCCTCGCTGGTAAGCGAGGTTGGTGGTGGGAGCTGGATTCGAACCAGCGAAAGCAGTGCTAGCAGATTTACAGTCTGCCCCCTTTGGCCAACTCGGGTATCCCACCGTGTTTGGTGACCCCAGCGGGATTCGAACCCGCGTCGCCAGCGTGAAAGGCTGGTGTGTTAGACCGCTTCACTATGGGGCCATTTCTCATAAGAGTTTTTTACTTACCCTATAACCTAATATTGCATGTGCATTTTGGACAAAAAAGGCTCGTCCCATAGGGAAACGAGTCAATTACGCTCGCTGGTAAGCGAGGTTTTTCGTCAGTAGACGAGGTGCCTCGTCAGTAGACGAGTCCTCGCTGGTAAGCGAGGTTGGTGGAGGATAGCGGGATCGAACCGCTGACCTCTTGAATGCCATTCAAGCGCTCTCCCAGCTGAGCTAATCCCCCAAATTACACAAACAACAAAGGATAGGAGTGGTTGGGGCAGCTGGACTCGAACCAACGCGTGCGGGAGTCAAAGTCCCGTGCCTTACCGACTTGGCTATGCCCCAATCAACGTTTGCTATTATAGCAACAAGATGAAATGTTGTCAAATAGTATTCTGTGACAATCTGATTCTCAACGCAAGAAATTCGGTTTTGTTTACTGTTTCATACTTCAAGCAGGTTGACCTGTAAGCCGAGTTCTGTCCTATGCAAAAGCACGAGATGATCATTTATCTAGGAACCTGATTACTCAGGATCTCAAGCAACCTACCCGGAAGGTCTGCGAGCAACTTCATCCCTTCCCTATTCGGTCTTGCTTCGGATGGGGTTTACCGAGCCAACCGGTCACCCGGTTGCTGGTGCGCTCTTACCGCACCTTTGCACCCTTACCGGATTTCTCCGGCGGTATCTCTCTGTGGCACTAGCCTTAAGGTTTCCCTCACTGGACGTTATCCAGCATCCTGCTCTGCGAAGCTCGGACTTTCCTCAAAGAGCATCTTTCGGTGGTCTCTTCGCGATCATCCAGTCAACACAGCTTGAAGTATGTAACATTATTTGAGTATAGTAGAATTTGGTGCACTTGTCAAATTATTTTTTCAGAAGCTCATCAATCTTCGCAATCGTTTTTTCATCGTCTTCTGACAGCCCAGGTAATGGATTTTTGGCGTTCTGTCTTCCTTGTAATGCTTTATGTAATCGATTTCTTTCTTTGGTCAGCCATTCAAGCCGAACAAGATCTTCGGTTGCATTCTCGATAATTCCATAGTGTGCCGTAAAGGAATCGATACCTCGAATTTCTCCGTCCCATTGAACTTTCATCCATTGGTAAAAATGTTTTCGATCTTTCAAAACGCCTTCAGCTAAGGTTTTAAAACCCATTTCAGCCAACCAGAACCGCACATCTGCTTCATGGTTGTTGGGCTGTAATAAGATGGAGTTTGCTTTTTTGGCTTTCTCATACTCTTCGCTTAAAATAGTACGAATGGTTATCCCACCCAACCCAGCCATAGAAATTATATCGATTTCAGCATCCAATAAAACGGACAATCCATTCCCCATTCGACATTCAACTTGGTCGGTAACGTGGAATTTCTCAATGTTGATGAACGCACTTTGTAGGGGAGGATGATGGATGTCGCAAGCGATCGCTCGTTCGACGATTTTGTTTTGAACGGCATATATGGGAAGGTACGCATGATCCGTGCCAATATCAGCAAGGATTTCTCCGTAATCTAACTGATATGCCAGAACTTTTAAGCGAGTAGGTAACGGACAAGGGGCTTGCATTCAACTCATCCTTTCAGTGATATGAAAAAAGCAGAGAGTTCACTCTCTGCTTGCTTGCTAATCTGGTGGGCGGGATAGGATTCGAACCTACGACCCCCTAGATGTGAACCAGGTGCTCTACCACTGAGCCACCCGCCCAAAAAAAATGGTGACCCCAGCGGGATTCGAACCCGCGTCGCCAGCGTGAAAGGCTGGTGTGTTAGACCGCTTCACTATGGGGCCACTTAACCTTGGACAGACCTTGAACAATTGGTGGGCCCACTAGGACTCGAACCTAGGACCAACCGGTTATGAGCCGGTAGCTCTAACCAACTGAGCTATGGGCCCGTCCTCTATATCAACAGATTCTTTGAGAATCTAATGATCCCTGGCTCCACAAGTAGGACTCGAACCTACAACCTACCGGTTAACAGCCGGTTGCTCTACCATTGAGCTATTGTGGAATTTTTTAAAACGCAAGACGAATTATAACAGAGCCACCCGATTTCGTCAACCAGTTTTTCGATGTTGTTATATAAAGAATTCAGCGGGTTATTTATTCGAGATAATCCTTGAGGCGCTTACTCCGACTGGGATGTCGAAGCTTACGCAGCGCTTTTGCCTCAATTTGCCGAATTCTTTCACGAGTTACCCCAAAAATTTGCCCTACTTCTTCTAACGTTCGATTCCGTCCGTCATCTAATCCAAATCTTAAACGAAGAACATTCTCTTCTCTTTCTGTTAACGTCGATAAAACATCTTCCAATTGCTCGCGCAAGAGCGTTGATGCAGCGGCTTCCCCAGGAGCCATCACCTCTTGATCTTCGATGAAATCTCCCAAATGACTATCTTCTTCTTCTCCGATAGGCGTTTCTAAGGAAACGGGTTCTTGTGCAATTTTCATGATTTCGCGGACTCGCTCGACCGAGCATTCCATTGCTTTAGCGGTCTCTAAGGGGGTTGGATCTCTTCCCAACTCTTGTAAAAGTTGTCGGTTGATTCGAATCAATTTGTTAATCGTTTCAACCATATGGACCGGAATTCTTATGGTGCGTGCCTGGTCGGCGATTGCCCTCGTTATGGCTTGTCGAATCCACCAAGTGGCATACGTAGAAAATTTATAACCCTTGTGATAATCAAATTTTTCAACAGCCTTCAATAAACCAAGGTTCCCCTCTTGAATCAAATCCAAGAGTTGCATTCCACGGCCTACGTAGCGTTTTGCAATACTGACGACAAGACGGAGATTCGCTTCCGCCAATCGTTCTCGAGCGATTTCATCACCTTGCTCCATGCGCTGCGCCAAATCAATTTCTTCATCAGCTGTTAATAAATCAACTCTGCCGATTTCTTTAAGATACATACGAACGGGATCTTCCAAAGAAACACCATCCGGTATGGTCAAGTCAACTTCAATGACCGGCTCTTCCAATTTCTCGAAATCTTCGTCCGGTACTTCCAAAGGTTCGATTTCTTTTCCTCGAGAGGGTAAACCGGCTTCCATATTGAGAACGTTTTCGAGTTCTAAGTAGAAGCGTTCAATCTGTTCCGCTGTCATATCAACATTTTGTAGTTGATTCGCTATTTCCTCGTATGGAATCTCACCAGTTTTACGAACTAAATCGATGATACTCTTGATGATTGGCTGATACGCCACCATAGGTTCTTCGTTTTTTTCGGAAGGGTTCAGGCCAAGATTCGCGTTCGGAAAGGATAGGCTTTGAACTTCGTCTCCGGTTTTGGTATTCTTTTCTTTTTTTACATTAATTTCGGTGGTTTGCTTTTCACTCACGGCCTTACCCTCCTTCCCTTTACTATCTGAATGATTTGTTTCAACGCTGACGCCCCAACTTCCTTTGTAAACCTTGAATTTGCTGTAATAGATTTGCCATTTTTGTCAGATCACCTTCATGTTGCAACAAATCGAACTGACGAGTCAACTCCTCGAGTTGCTTTTTTGTTCTTTGCTCTAGTAAGTAGGTGATACAATCTTGAAGAGCTTTTTCTTGATCCATCTCTTCTGTGAGATCTTCCATTACTAATTTTGCAATGAAGCTAGAAATATTTTCATCTTGCGAAACGGTCAGTTCGCTACCGATGCTCAACTTTCCTTCCTTCCAACTTGGCCAAAATTCCAATAATAAAGGTTGAAAAGGCGGGTTGAAATCCTCAACTGTTAACTTCTCGGTTATTTGCGTTCCGTAACGAGGGTTTCTTAAAACTAATCGGAGTAGCGTTTCTTCAGCAATCCGACTTCCCTGAAAAGAATCGACCCCGTTTGAAGCCTTGATTTCGTCGAGTGGTTTAGAAGTTCCTTCTTTTGCAGTATATCCGCTGTGCCTGCTACGTTGCTCTTTCTGTATCTCACGATAAATTGCATTTTCGGTGATCTGGAGTGTTTTAGCCAATTCTTGCACATATCCGTCAATCTCAACCGGAGAGTCACTCTGAGACAAGATTGCTGCGAACTCGCGCACATAGGCGCTTTTTCCTTCTACAGTATCCATTGGATATTTTTCTTTTAGGATTTCAATATAATACTGGTACATCGGCAAAGACGATTCTATGACCTTCTGCTTGAAAAGATCTCCACTATGGTTTCTAATGTATTCATCAGGGTCTTTTCCGTCAGGAATTCTAGCAATATTTACTTGTAGTCCTACTTGCCTCAGCAATTGCATTCCCCGTTGTGTTGCTCGTTGTCCTGCTCCATCGGCGTCATAACATAAAATCGCCTTCGACGTAAATCGTTTCAACAAACGGCATTGATCCAGTGTCAACGCTGTTCCTAAACCGGCCACTCCGTTGGGGATTCCAGCTTGCCAAGCCATGATTAGATCCATATACCCCTCGTATACAATGATTTCCGGTAAAGCTTTTTGATGTTGTTGCTGTAAAAGATGTGTTCCGTACAGACTTCTACCTTTATCAAAGAGAGGTGTTTGAGGTGAATTGAGATATTTCGGCTGCTCATCATGCAGCACTCTGCCTCCGAAAGCAATGCATCGCCCACGCTGATCAAAAATCGGAAACATAATTCTTTCTCGAAAACGATCATAATATGAGTCGCCTTCGGTTTGCTTTACTGCAAGACCTGCTTCTTCGAGAACAGAGAACGAGAATCCTTTCTCAACTAAGTGATCGCTCAAATTTCTCCAACCAGAAGGAGCATACCCGATTTTGAAGGTTTGTATCGTCTCCTCTTGAAGTTGACGTTTGATTAGATATTGTCTGGCTTCTTTTCCTTCCGAATGATATTGCAATTGATGTTGAAAGAACTCCATTGCTGCTTGACAAACATCCAAAAGTTGTTGTCGACGACGCAAGTTAGTTTCATCGACTTCGTAACCCTCTCCTTCTGGAATCGGAATCCCGGCTTGTTCTGCTAATTGTCTTACAGCTTCAACAAAAGTTAGATTATCACGTTTCTGAACATACCCAAACAAATTTCCTCCTGCTTGGCAACCGAAGCAGTAGAACAATTGGCGTTCGGGATCAACGGTGAAGGAGGGGGTTTTTTCATTGTGAAAAGGACATAATCCCAAATATCGATTTCCCTGCTTTTTGAGTTGAACAGTCTCACCAACGATGTCAACAAGCTGAACTCGATGATTAATTTCATCAATGATTTTTTCAGGAATCCTTCCCGACAAGCAAATCCCTCCTTCCGATGTTATCGACGACTATGACTTTTTTTGTCCTTCGACCCAATCAATAATTCTAGTAGCGGTCTCTTCGATTGCTCTGTGCGTTACATCGATCGTATAACATCCTAATTCTTGATATAATTGGCGTGCGTATGCGACCTCCTGCTCAATACGAGTTGGTAATGCATAATTCGCCTGACCCATAAGACCTAAAGTTTTAAGACGTTCCTTGCGAACCTCAATCAGTTTTTCCGGTGAGATGGTCAATCCGACGATCTTATCCTTGCTAATCAATGTCAATTCTTTGGGAGGTCGTAACTCTGGCACAATGGGGAGATTCGCAACACAATATCTCTTGTTTGCTAAATACATGGCTAGTGGTGTCTTTGACGTCCTAGAAACCCCCAATAGAACGATATCTGCTCGTAAAAATCCTCTAGGGTCTTTACCATCATCATACTTAACAGCAAACTCAACAGCTTCGATTTTCTTAAAATAATCTTCATCTAAACGATGCATCAGTCCTGGTTGAAAACTGGGGCGTTCTCCAGTATATGTTTCGATTGACTGAAGAACCGGCCCCATGATGTCCAATGCCGTCACACCCAATAGTTCAGCAGTCTCCTTAACAAAGGTTCTTAGCTCCTCCAAAACAATGGTATATGCTACAAAAGTTCCTACTTGTTTTGCTTCTCTTAAGATACGCTCTACTGTCTCTTTTTCAGAGACATTGGTTACTCTTCGTAATTCCAAGTTCCCAGTATTCGGAAACTGAGCCAAACAAGCTAAAACCACCCGTTCAGCCGTTTCTCCAAATGAATCCGATAAAATATAAATCAACTTTCCGTCACTGCGTGCCATATTCGTGCCTCCTTATTAGTCCTGTTGTTGATCATTAGCAAGCCATTGCTCATAAAACAAGCTGGTGATATTGGTCTTGCTAATTGTTCCGATCACAAAGAAAGCGCGCTTAGCATTCTTATCTGCGGAACGAACGACCGGTATAGCATCAATTTCGTATTCAATAAGCCGACTCACTGCTAAAGATAAAGGATCTTCTTCCATTACAGAAACCAAATGATGCAATCGTGTCATTACCATCCCAATCGGTAATTTATTCAAATCAGCCCCACCAATGGTCGCTTTCAGTAAGTCTTTACGAGAAATCGCTCCCGTTAAATGATCTTGATCACTCACGACAAAAAGTGTTTCTACATCTTCCAAGAACAAAGTAACAACCGCATCGTAAACACTACTTGTCTCCCGAACTACTTGCACTGGACCAAGAACATCTTGTACACGAAGGTTTGCATAGTTTCTCTGATTACTGGGGTTGCTAATCCCATCAAAATAGTATCCGACTTTAGGCTTAGCACTCAATACACCGGAGCGAACTAAAAAGGTTAGATCCGGACGTAGGGTTGTCTTTTTCGTCCCCATACGTTCAGCGATCTCCTCTGCTGTCAATGGTCCCCCATGGCGTAATAAGCTGACCAGACGATCTTGCCTTTCTGTCAACTTCATTGCACACCTCTCCTTCGAATCAATATGGTATAATATTGAATTATACATCACATTGAAGAACTCCTTCAATAAGTACTTGCTGTTAATCCCCAAGGAAATAGATCATATAATCCGTACAGAATGAAGAAGCAGAAAACATCTGCTTCTTCTACTTTTTTATAGTACTCTATTGGGGTTTTTTCTCCTCTTCACAGCATGGTTCTTCTTCACCACAACACGGTTCTTCTTCACAGCAGCAGGGTTCCTCTTTAACGTCCTGTTTTACTATCTCTTGAGCCGGTTTACCGGAACGTTGAACCTCAATGGTTACTTGTGCAAACAAAGCCGCAATAGCACCAATCGCTGCTAATTGTGGTAATAGGATCACACCCGCAGTACCAAATAGGACAGGAATTTCTAAAATCAATTTGTCCCCTTGTTTTATGCGAATCTTGGTTGCGTTGCCCTCAGCAATTAATGATTTAACTTTCTCTATGAGGTCACTTCCCCGAGTAACGATTTCTTCTTTCCATTGATCTGACGCCGCTACTACTTTCTCAACTTGCTCACTTTTTTGTGCTTGTGTTTTTTCTTCTAAATGGACCAAAGCACCTACGAGATCACCATCGCTGATTTCTAGTGCTTCTCTCGCTTCTTTGTACCCAACTCCCATTCTCTGGCGAACTAAATCGATTTTCTCCAAAGTGATTTCTTGTCTTTTAATGTCTTCCATTGTGTTTTCCTCCTTCATCTTTGTTCTCTCATTCTTTAGACTCTTTCAAGTTTGACAATGTTTGTAAAAACACAGCCGACTTCGGGAGTCCACCAAAAGCTACCTGAAGTGAACCATTGAGTAAACGTCTCATTTCTGCCATGATTTCAAGTTCCGGGTTTTGCTGAATCAGCCATCGACTATCATTTCGGATTACTGAATTCCAAAAAGTTAAGGTATTACTGTTTACGGCTATTGCAGATTTTGTATGAGAACATTGATCACAACGCAATCCACCATCCTCAGGATCGAAAAACCAGTCCGATTTCATTGGTAGAATCATGGGACGATTACAAGAATAACAATTCGACAATGTTGGGGCGTATCCCTGCAAAAGAATAAGCTTCACCTCAATAAAAATACGCGTCAAACTTAAATTTTCAAAATTTTGTAATAATTCTAGTGCCGTTAGCAGTAGGATAAAGTAATCTCGAAGTTCCGTTGCACCTTCTGTTGCCGTTTCAAACAATTCACTTAAATAAAAGGCATACGACATCTTGTCAAGGTCTTCTCTTAAGAAGCGAAATGAATTGATCAGTTGCCCTTGATTCAAAGTATCGAGTTGATTTCCTTCTAAGATTTGTACATCAATATGGGACAGAGGTTGCACCACCGCAGCTAATCTGTTTTTGGGTCGCCTTGCTCCTCGAGCGATGACCCTAGATTTCCCTCGCTCATAGGTCAAAAGAGTCAGAATTCTATCGGCTTCGCCGAATGCTTTCGAATTCAAAACAATTGCTTGCGTGTTGTAAATAGCCATATCTTAACCTTTTCTATAGCCAAGTTGTTTGAGAAAACTTTCGTTATCACGCCAGTCTTTGCGAGCTTTCACCCACAAGGTCAAGTAAACCTTACTGCCAAGAAGGTTTTCTAAATCTGCTCGTGCTAAACTTCCGATTTCTTTTAACATGCTTCCTTTTGCACCGATAATAATCCCTTTTTGTGATTCACGTTCCACATAGATTGTTGCTTCAATCACAATAATATCTTCTTTTTCTTTCATCGACTCTATATCGACCGCGACCGAATGAGGAATTTCATCCCTTGTTAAAAGTAATGCCTTTTCACGGATGATTTCCGCCGCCAAAAACCTTTCGGGATGATCAATAATGATATCATCGGGATAGTATTGAGGTCCTTCGGGTAATAACTGATATAATGTATCAGTCAATTCCTCAGTGAGATCCCCATTTATAGCTGACATCACAAAAGATCGGACCACAGGTAGACCTTTTCCGTATTGACGTATCATTGTGTCAAAATCCGCATCTGAAGAGGCTAAATCTTTTTTATTGACAACTAAAACGACTGGGGTATTCGCCGTTGCCAAGAACTGCCGAATCATTTGGTCACCTGTTCCTACTTGCGGACTGTCGGCAGAGACAACATAGAGAATTAAGTCTACCTCTGAAAGAGTATCCACCGCATACTTGTTCATGCGTTCTCCCAATTGATGTTGAGGTTTATGAATACCCGGGGTATCGAGAAAAATAGCTTGTCCCTTTTCTGTACTCAGGATACATTGTATTCTATTTCTTGTGGTTTGTGGTTTATCTGAGACAATGGATAACTTCTCCCCCATCAATTGGTTCATCAAGGTCGATTTTCCGACATTCGGCCTTCCAATTATGCTAATGAATCCAGAGCGATAACTCTTAAGTTCTGTCATATAATCTCCTTACTAATAAATTCATCGTTGCAGTTCTAAGAACATTAAAATCTGCTCTTGTTGTTTCAGCATTTGTTCTAGAGCTTGATCTCCCTCTTGGTCACCGTGATCATATCCTAATAAGTGTAATAATCCATGTGCCGTTAAAAAAGCAACTTCTCTTTCGAAGGAATGCATATAGTCTTGCGATTGTGCCTGTGCAACATCGAGAGCGATGACAATGTCTCCCAGAAGTCGGAAAGAAATTTCATCGATTTCCGGAAATTCGATTTCTCCTTCCTCTTGTGCAAAGGATAAGACATCGGTAGGTTTATCCAATCCCCGATACTCGAGGTTTATTTCCTGGATCTGCTTGGCATCTACCAAAACAACAGAGAGTTCAACCTCCTGATCAATTTTTTCGATTCGTAGCCCGTGTTCAATAACACGTCTGATCAGATTCTCCAGATTTGCATCGACTGCAACGACATCCTGTTGATTCTCAATATAAATCATACTTCATTCTTCCTTTATTTCTCTATGCTTTTGGTTTCTGCTTCCCGCATCATCTGTTCAGGTGTTGCGCGATATTGGACCCGCTTGTGATACATGCTGGTCAATCGTTTGACTAAATTCTTTTCTACTGCCGTGATTTCGCTCATACTCAAAGCAGAATGATCTAATTGTCCATTGGAAACTCTGGAACGCACTAATTTTGCTACCATTTCCGCAATCTTCTCTTGAGTAGGCTCCGGCATAGACCGAATCGCAGCCTCACTGCAATCTGCTAACATGAGAATAGAAGCTTCTTTGCTAATAGGAATAGGCCCAGGATATGCAAAATCATCTTGATTGATGGGTTGATCTCCACTTTGCTCTTTGGCTAGATTATAAAAATGTCCGGCTCTCAATGTTCCTTGGTGGGTCGCGATAAATTCCGTGATTTCTTGTGGGAGCTGATACTCTCGGGCTAGTTCTAGCCCTTCTTTCACATGTGAGATGATAATGTTTGCCGACAACTGTGGTGGTATGCCTTCATGAGGATTGTCCCACTGTGTTTGATTTTCTGTAAAATACATGGGGCGTTTAATTTTACCGACATCATGGAAGAAAGCTCCAGCGCGCACCAAGAGCGCGTCGGCTCCGATCGCTTCGGCTGCCCCTTCTGCTAGATTTGCTACCATCATGCTGTGTTGATAGGTACCTGGCGCATCCATAAGCAACCGCTTCATCAAAGGATGGTTAGGATTAGCAATTTCCAGTAATTTCAATGGTGTTAAAATTCGAAAACCCATCTCCAAAAAAGGTAACACCCCAACAGCCAAAACCCCGGTCATCAGCCCCAATAAAGCACCCCACATCACCTGATAAAGAAGAGACGGACTAAATCCCGAGTTTATGATCGATACAACCCCAATCGTTCCGATCCCAGATAGTCCAATCCAAACACCTTTTTTGATAAGTTCGGTTCGCTGATGAATCTGATCAGCACCTAAGACTGCCACCCAGCTCGTCACCAAGAAGGTGAGAAAAGATTGAATATCAAAATTAGCCAGAACCCCTGCCAAGACACTAAGCAAGACTCCGGCACTGAGTGCAAGATGCCCATTAAATAGAACAGCTAGAATCAAAACTGCAGCTGCAACAGGAATCAGTACCGAAGGTAATACCGTCATCAGACCTCGTCCCACTAAGAGCGTCGTCACAATCACCAGCGAAATCGATAACAGTAATCTTGGCTGCTCCAAAATCGATTTTTCGTTGAAGTAAAGAAAAATTACAAAAATAAGCATCATTAAGAAAACCAGCCCCGAACTGGAAACAATGGTTGTCCAATCTAGTGTTGAGTCAAGCATTCCCAAATCGTTGAGTAAAGCAAGATGCTGTTCAGTAACGATTTGACCGGTTCTAAGAATGCTCTGACCTTTTAAAATCATGACTGCTTCAATTTTGTTTTTAGCGATTTCTCTTTCTCGTTCCGTTGCTATTAAATTGGGTTGTACATTGACTTTAAGACTCGCTTCCAGAATATTGTACCATAAAGTTAGATGCCATGTGTTTGGTAACTGGTCGGTGAGCATGGACATTCCTTGACTTTTTGCTTGAGCTAAGTCCGCTTCTTTGACACCACGATCGTAAATATTCGACAAAACTGCTGAAACGATACTAGCTTCAGCCGTAAGTTGTTCTTCCGTTAAGGATAACAATAATTCCCGATCTTCCTCACTTAAAAATTGGAATCCCTTTGGTAGATTCTCTTCCAAATATTGTAAAGCAGTGATTGTTTCTGTTGGAGAAAGGTTTTTGGCTTCAAGGACTTTCTCTAACAATAAATCCACATTGGCAAGCGAATCTGACTGAACGGCTGTACTGACCTCCCAGATTGTTGGAACCGCATTCATAGCATTCTTCTGCAGTGATTCCGTGCTGAGACGATCCACAATCGTTCGCGAAGCGATAACATCCAATGTACTGGGCTGTCCCAATTCCAATTGTACCGTCTGAGGCAAGATACTTGGTGAAATAATTGCTACCGTAATGACCCAAGTCATAAGACCGATTAATAGTTCTGCCAGTTTTGTGCTAATTTTGAATTTCGCATTTTTTAGCATGTTAGGTGGGGTCTTTCCCTTTTCCTGCTGCAATCCCATCACCTCCTTTGGTGCTAATCGTCGGATGCTGGTACGATTCAAAGGCTTGAATAACGCGTTGTACCAACCGATGCCGAACGACATCGTGTTCGGTCAAATAAACAAAACCGATGTCTGAAACATTTTTCAGTACTTGCTGCACTACGATTAGCCCACTATCGGTGCCCTTCGCAAGATCCACCTGAGTTATATCCCCTGTGATGATTGCTTTTGAGCCAAACCCTAATCGCGTCAAAAACATTTTCATCTGTTCGAGCGTCGTGTTTTGTGCTTCATCCAAAATGATAAACGCATCATCCAGTGTTCTTCCTCTCATATATGCCAAAGGTGCTACCTCGATAATTCCCTTTTCCTGGTAACGTTGAAAGTTTTCCAGGCCAACCATATCATAAAGGGCATCGTAAAGAGGTCGCAGATAAGGGTCCACTTTCTCTTGAAGGTCTCCTGGTAGAAAACCTAGTCTTTCTCCTGCCTCCACTGCCGGACGACACAAAATAAGTCTCTGAACTTGTTTTTCTTTCAAGGCAGCCACTGCCGCAGCCATTGCTAAATAGGTCTTACCGGTTCCGGCAGGCCCGATTCCAAACACAATATCATTTCTTCGTATGGTATCGAGATACTCTTTTTGACCAATCGTCTTGGGACGAACCTGTTTCCCACGAATCGTTGTAACGATAACATCATTAAAAAGATCTACTAACTGCTCCAGTTGTCCCAATGAAGCTAACTTAGCTCCATATGTGACTTCTCGAGAACCGATAACAATACCCTGTCTAACAAAGCTTTGCATCTGCTTCAAGAGTGCTTCTGCCACTAATACCTTTTCTTCTTCACCCCGAATGTGTAATTGATTTCCTTGAGGAAAAAACTCCACTTTCAATACATCGGTTATAACTTTCAAATATTCATCATGGTATCCGCAAAGAGCCATCGTTTCTTTACTGTCACGAAAAACCATTAATCGATCAAAGGTTTTAGCCAATACGTTTCCTCCTCTATCAAGAAAAGCACTGTTGACAGGCTCATCGAGACGAATTTATTATAGTAAAATCTTAATTAATTTCGACACCCTACTACGATTTCCTTCTTACAGCAGTGATGTTAATGCTTATAGAAATTCCCAGTGATTCAATTCACTGGGAATTTGCGATTTATATCTTATTCTTAAGCTTCCGGTTCTTCATCATAATCGTCAGAGTCATATTCGATAATATCTTCCACTTCAATAACCGTATCTCCCACTAATTCATACACCGAACCCATCGCCACTTTTTGCCAAGTGCGACTGAGCTGGCGATAACCATCGATTAATTCTGCTTCATCTGAGGTCAATTCATAGGTTAAATTCTTGCCACCGATTTGTTCTCCGGTCAATAAATAATGGGTTTCTACACCCAGTACTCGCGCAATTCTTGGAATTAAATCCGCCGAAGGAGTGGATCCTTTTCGGCGCCAGTTTGCAACACGAGAAACCGGCACACCGATTCTTCGAGAAAACTCAGCTTGTGTGATTTGTTTGTTTTGCATGAGGACTTCAATTCGTTCAATAATTTTCATGATTAGGTCAATGACGACCATTCACTCCTCTCACTCGTTTTGAGGTTCTTTACCGTACGAATGCAAGTATAACATACCATAAATGATGGTGCAAGGTATTTTTTGTAATGTTATTTATCGAAAAATATAGCAAAGAAGGGACATTTGCCACATTATGGGCAATAGTCCCTTCTTTTATACGTACGTTTTATTGCTTTCTATAGAGAAAGCAGCACCTCTTTTACCATTTGGCTGACGGTTTTTCCATCAGCTTTTCCCTTGACCAAGGGCATCAAAGCTGCCATGACTCTTCCGGTGTCCTTAGCTCCTGTTGCTCCTATTTGATTCACCGTTTGCACAACGAGTTCGCGAATTTCCTCTGCTGTAAGTTGCTTTGGAAGATAATTCATGAGAATCGTAATTTCGTCGGCAAGCCCTGCGGCATACTCAGGTCGAGCCTCACCAATTTCTTCGATGACGTCTTTGCGCTGCTTGATTTCTTTCACAAAAATCTGCAGCACATCATCGTCTGAAAGTTGACGCATTTGATCCTTTTCCACTTGAAGAATTGCGGCTCGGACCATACGAATGACGGCTAGTCCAGCTTTATCCTGAACCTTCATGGCTGTTTTCATATCGAAAACCAACCGTTCTTTTAACGTCATTTTTTTAATCCTTATCCTTACTTAAACTTACGTTTACGCGCTGCCTCAGCTTTCTTCTTCCGTTTTACGCTGGGCTTTTCATAGTGTTCCCGCTTTCTGGTCTCTGCTAAGATACCGGAACGCTGGCACTGCCGTTTAAAACGGCGCAATGCGCTTTCCAATGTTTCGGTTTTACCTACTTTAATTTCTGCCATATGATTTCCCTCCCTCCGCTGTCATGAATTGTCCCGGATAAAATTATCTGGACGGTTTTGGGAAAAAGCAGAAAGATCAAACTGCACGTAAATTGAGTATACAAAAAAAACATGATTTCGTCAAGCATTATCCTAAGAATTCTGATAATTCTCTTCCGGCTAATAAATGAAAATGCAAATGTCGCACCGATTGCCTGCCATTGGGCCCCATGTTCGTTACGATTCGATACCCGGCTTGATCCCACTGATGTTCTTTTGCATATTCCTTAATCTTATAAAGAATTTTTCCTAAAAGCTCTTGGTCCTCGCTGCTGATCGCATCGATTCCGGCAATGTGCTTTTTAGGGATCCAAAGAATATGAACAGGGGCTTGTGGTTGTATATCATTAAAAGCCATCATGTCATGATCTTCGTATAGAATCTGAGAAGGAATTTCTTTCGCTACAATTTTACAAAAGATACAGTTGTCCATTAGAATATCTCCTTACTATTAAATTTCATCTTATCAATGATCTCTTTCGCAATGTCAACATCAGAGAAAGGTATTACATGGTCTTTGAAAATCTGTACATGCTCATGCCCTTTCCCTGCAAGGAGAACGGTATCTCCAACTTGAGCACGATTCAAAAGTGATTCAATGGCCTTACGACGATCGACTTGATATTGAACATGCGTCGTATTTTTGGGGATTCCTGAGCGAATCTCATTGATAATACTCATAGGGTCTTCAGAATGAGGATCATCAGACGTTATAATTACATCGTCAGCGAGACGGGCTGCTAGTTCCCCCATAACAGGGCGTTTGCTGCGATCTCGGTCACCGGTACAACCAAAGGCTAACCGAAGCTTGCCTGAGGTGAATTCTCTCGCCGTCAACAATGCTTGTTTTAAGCTATCTTCTGTATGTGCATAATCAACAATGACCTGAAAAGGTTGACCCATTTGTATTTGTTGGAAGCGACCGGGTACGCCCGGAAAATGTTTTATTTTATCAATGATTTCTAGTATGGGAACTTTCTCAAGCCAAGACACTGTAAAAGCGGCAAGAAAATTATAGATATTGAATCGTCCAGGTAGAGGTAACTGAATTTCATATTTTCCTTCGGGACAACATAATTGGAACTGGCTTTCGTGGGGGAAAAGTTTGATCTGTTGAGCTTGAATTAAATTTCCATCCTTCAAACCATATGAAAAAACAGGGACCCCACATTGTGAACGGATAAAAGCCGATGCAGGATCATCACCATTGACAATCGCATATTTTTTTCCTTTAAAAGACAGGTCACAATTCCCGAGGCGACTAAATAGTAAGCTTTTAGCAAGCAAATAATCTTCCATCGTAGCATGAAAATCTAAATGGTCGTGGCTGAAATTCGTAAAAACTGCAACATCAAAATCGATACCTGCTGCTCTTCTCTGTGCTAATGCATGCGAAGAGACCTCCATAATCATTGCCGAAGCTCCTAAGTCAACCGCTTGCCGCAACTTTTCTTGCAAAGGAATCGCCGGCTGTGTCGTGTACTTGGATTCTTCTTGGTATGTACCCACTTGAAATTGAACCGACCCCATGAGTCCGAGCTTTTTTTCAGCGGAAGACATGAGATAGTGTGTCAGAAAGGTGGTCGTAGTTTTACCTTTGGTTCCGGTAATGCCAATCATGCGCATCATTTGTGAAGGTTCTTGGTAAAAGCGGGAAGCAATAAATCCTGTTAATGCCGAGGTATTTGAGGTAACAGCTTGAACAATGGACAAATCTAAGTGTCGCTCGACCAGCAAAGCAACAGCGCCGGCTTCTAGGGCTTTATGTGCATAATGATGACCATCTACGGTCAGCCCTGTTTCCGCAATAAAAAGAAAACCCTTTTGAACCTTTCGCGAATCCGATGTTATGCCGAGAATCTCCGGGTCAGAATTAGCCGACAAGGTGATTGGTAAATCTTTTAATAAGGCCGAAAATTTCATTCTTGAACACCTACCTATTGGAAAACGCACCCTAGGGTGCGTCTTTCTTGTTTTCTTTATTAAGAAAATAGCATAAAGTCGCTAAACCCACTGCTAAATCTTCATTGCGAACTTTTACTTCGGCTGGGACTTGCAGTGAAATCGGTGCAAAATTCCATATAGCCTTCACACCGTTCGCTACTAAAATATCGGCAACTTCTTGCGCAACCACTGCGGGAACAGTGATGATCCCAAGATGGATTTCATTTTCTTTTAAAAACGATGGCAACTCGCTGAGTGATTTAATGGGTGCTCCTGCAACTTCCTGACCATATTTTTCAGGATCGATATCAAATAATGCAGTAACTTCTACGCTGTAACGTTGAAAACCGCCATAGCTGACAATCGCAGTTCCCAACCGTCCAGCACCAATTAGAACCGCTCTTGTATTTATTGTAAAGCCCAAGAGTTTAGCCAATTCACTCATGAGGTATTCGACGTTATATCCAACACCAGGTCGACCAAATTCACCAAAATAGGCCAAATCCTTGCGAACTTGAACGACATTCACACCAACATCTCTTCCGATATCAACAGAGGAAACCGTGATGATCCCTTTATCTTTCCATAGAGAAAGACTTCTAAAGTACAGTGGTAATCGTTCAAGGGTAGGGCGAGGGATTTCGGCAATTTTCACAAAAACCATCTCTCTTCCATTAAAATTGTTGCTTTCCATTAAGCCAACTAAGAAAGATTGTGAATACTTTCTTCTTTCTACGTTATAATACCATTTTGAAGCCGTTTTTACAAGACCAATTATAGAAGAAGATCGGTTTTTATTTCACTTTCATCTTTTTTTACTCGAAGTATATGATTTGCCAGCTCAACTATTTGGTCTGGGCGGAGAACTTCCCCCCGAAGCGCTGGCGAATAGTCCAATTCTTTGAAAACCATACCAAGCTCTTCTGGTGTTAGCTTCCAATGAGGAGATTTCAACAAAGCATTCTGCAATGTTTTTCTTCTTTGCCCAAAAATCGCTCGACACGTAAGCTCGAGCATCTCTTGGGAATCGATCGACGACTGCAACTCCAAACTCGGTGTTATTGATATCACCGCAGAATCGACTTTGGGTGCAGGATAAAAGACTGATCTCGGAACAGCACAAATCCATTCTACTCGTGAACCGCTTTGCACAAACACCGATAAGCTTCCATAACTATCGCTTCCTGGGTTTGCAACCAACCGCTCACCCACTTCTTTTTGTACCAAAATCACCATCTTTCTCAACACAAATGGTGCTTTCAGCATTTCTTCTATGAGTGGACTAGTGATGTAATAGGGCAGATTAGCAACCACTGTAACTTCTTCATTGGTTGAATACAAAGCCCTCCAATCAGTCTTTAATGCATCGCCATGAATGAGTCTAATATTACTGTATTCTTGAAAATGCTTCTCGAGAATTGGAATCAACATTGTATCGATTTCCACTGTCGTTACACTCTTTGCTTGGTCCGCTAAAGCCAAAGTCATCGTTCCTAACCCGGGACCGATTTCTAAAACAGAAGCTTGCTGATTGATCATAGCCGCCTCAACGATTTTGTTGAGAATATTCTCATCGACCAAAAAGTTCTGTCCATACTTTTTTCGAATGGGAAATTTATACTCATCGACAATTTTCTTGATCTCGCTGGGAGAAGTAAGCTTCATGGGCTGATCAACTCCTTACTTGATTCAATGGCATCCAGTAATTCAACTGGAGTGATTAAATAGGTGTTTAACTGTTTGCAAAATTTCTTCCCGTTGCCAAAACCTATTTTTAATCGTTCCGCTACTTTCATCCTTAACGACTCACTTTGGGGGTATCCTGTTAAGTGTAATCGATACAAATCCAACATTGTGAAGGTCTCCCGAACAATCAGCGACTCTTTTCGTGTGACCGCCAGTGCCTGACGAATCGCCTCTGGGCTGGCGTTCTCAACACCAATATCCCCTTGCCGTTCGGCTTCTGATTTTGATAAATAGGCATGCTCCACTCCGGGGATTCTCTTTTGTAAGCAACGTCGAATGACCTCTCCTGTATAATCAGGATCTGTCAGAATGATCAGACCTCGCTTTTCTTGAAGAAAATTCAATCTCTGAATTAAATCCTCGGTCAAAGCAAAGCCACCGGTGATCTCAATGTCGGCTTCCAACGCATTGAGAACTGCTCTGCGATCGTGTTCCCCTTCAACCACAATTACCTGGTGGAGTTTCATTGTTTCACCAATCCAAAAAGGGTTTCTGTGTTGATTCGGGTCAGATTCGCCGCTTCCTCAACTGAGATTTGGCGTATTTCTGCTATTGCTTTGGCTTGCTCTACCACATAAGCAGGTTCGTTTCGTTTGCCACGATATGCTTGCGGAGCTAAGTAAGGGCAATCGGTTTCAATTAAAACACGATCTAACGGAACAAGGGAAGCAATCTCTTTGAGCTTATTGGACTTTGGAAAAGTGAGCGGTCCAGCAAAGGAGATATAGAATCCCCATTGTAAACAGAGCTTCGCCATTTCCCAACTTCCAGAAAAGCAGTGCATGACTCCACCTCGGAGATACTTGGCTTCTTTTTTGAGGATTTCCATCATATCTCCGTGGGCTTCTCGGTCATGAACGATAATTGGTTTGTGAAATTGTTTGGCTACATCAATCTGACGCAGGAAAATTCGTTTTTGCTCTTCGTGCGGAAAATGGTCCCAATGATAATCCAATCCTATTTCACCAATCGCCACGACAGCCGGTTCGGCAACCAAGCTAATCCATTGCTCTTCGTTTTGATCAAAATTCTGCAAATCGCTGGGGTGAAAACCAATAGCGGGAAAGATCGATTCATTCTTTTGAGATAACTCGATGGCAAATTCTGATGATTCTAAGTCGCATCCGATTTGAATCATCTTTTCTACACCCGCTTCTCTTGCTCGACGAATGATCTCATCTACTTCACCTGTAAATTGACGAGCGTCAAGATGAACATGAGAATCGATTACCCGTACCATTATTTCACTCTCCAACCACTTTGGGCTTTCTTTTCCGGTTGTAACAATATAACGCTGGTATGTGCATCATCGGAAGCCGCTAAAAGCATTCCATTGGATTCAATACCCCGGAAGGTATGCGGTGCCAGATTTGCTACCACACATACTTGTCTTCCAACCAAGTCTTCTGGCGAATAATACTCTGCGATCCCGGAAACAATAACACGTTCGGTCTGACCTATACGAACTCTCAATTTTAACAAACGATCGGCTTTGGGCACCTTTTCACAAGCTACAATCTCGGCAATTCTAAAATCAATTTTCGCAAAATCATCAATTGTAATTTGAGGTTTCTGGTCTGGTAAAATGTTTGTTTCAACGATCGTAGTTTCAACAACCACAGTTTCTTCATTCATATCTTTCACGCCTTTCTCGGGTTGAATCATTTCTTTTTTTCGACTTTCTTTCTTGGCTTTTTGAGCTTCTGTTTGCTCGGTTTCAATTCTCGGAAATAGAGATTCTTCTTTTTTGACACGGGTTCCGGCCGGTGTTTTTCCGAATACTTTCAAAGATTCCCAGGTCTGTAAGGGGGTTCGTCCCATTAACCCTAATTGTCGTAACATTTTAGGCGATGTTTCCGGCATAAAAGGTTGTAGTAAAACGGCAACAAATCGCAAGCTTTCAGAAAGGTTATATAGAACCGTCCCTAATCGTACTTTCTTGTCCATATCTTTTGCCAAAGACCAAGGTAAGGTTTCGTCAATATATTTATTGCTGCGGTCAATCAGTTTCCAGATTGCAGCCAAAGCGGTATTAAAATCATTCCGGAGCATTGCTTCATGAACCATAGCTGGTGTTGAAACTGCAAGATTGATTAATTCTTGATCAATCAATGCAGACTGCTTCGGAACTTGCACAATTCCTTCGAAATATCGCTCCTGCATGGCTATGGTTCGGCTCAAAAGATTTCCCAAATCATTGGCTAAATCGTTATTAAAACTATTATTAAATAACTCCATGGTGAAGTTGCCATCGTTTCCGGTAGGAACTTTTGAAAGTAGATAATGACGTAACGCGTCGGCCCCGTACTGGTTGATCAATACGTTTGGATCAACCACATTGCCTTTAGATTTGGACATTTTATCGTTGTCAAATAATAACCACCCATGTCCATAAATCTGATGTGGTAAAGGTAGATCCAATGCCATAAGAATAATTGGCCAAATGATGGTGTGGAATCGAATGATCTCTTTTCCGACCAAATGCAGGTTCGCTGGCCAATACCGTTTCATCAATTGATCCTGTTCGGTCGTATACCCCAAAGCAGTGATGTAGTTTGGCAAAGCATCAATCCAGACATAGACGGTATGTTTGGGATCGAAGGAGACTGGAATACCCCAATCGATGCTGGTTCTTGAAACACAAATATCTTGCAAACCAGGCTTGAGAAAATTGTTGATCATCTCATTGGCTCTAGAAACCGGCTGAATAAACTCCGGATGCGCTTCAATATGCTCCATGAGTCGCTTCGCATAGTTTGAAGCCCGGAAAAAGTAACTCTCTTCTTTCAGCCAAGTAACAGGCCGTCCGCAATCGGGACAAACATTCCCCGCTGCCAACTGATGCTCTGTCCAATACGCTTCACAAGGAACACAATAATGCCCTTCATAGTCTTTTTTGTAGATATCTCCTTGATCGTAGAGCTTTTTGAAAATTCGTTGAACCGCCACGTGATGATGTTCGTCCGTGGTGCGAATGTACGAATCATAAGATATATTGAGTTTTTTCCATAAAGCCTTAAACTCTACATCTAATGAATCGACGAACTCTTTGGGGCTCATGTTTAGCTTGGCTGCATTTTCTTCGACCTTCTGCCCATGTTCATCGGTGCCGGTCAAGAAATAAACGTCATCCCCGATGAAACGATGGTATCTTGCTAAGGTATCTGCCATAATCGAACAATAAGCATGACCGACATGGGGCTTTCCACTTGTGTAATAGATTGGTGTTGTTATGTAATAGGTCTGGTTCATGAGGAACATCATCTCCTTTTTCTTTGTATAAAAAAACCCCTCGCCCGTAAGGGGCGAGAGGTCGCGGTACCACCCTTGTTCAACAGATTACTCTGTCCTTAACACAGTAAGGTGAATATTCTTTTTCACCTTGCTACACCGGTATAACGGCCGTGACCCGTCCATGGCTCATTTCTCAACTCACCATCGCTACTCCAAGACCATGTTCCGCATCATGATTTTGTCTGGTTTCAGCTTGTCAGACTCTCTGTGAAAATCAATGAAACGTACTCTTCTCTTCAATGCTTTGTGATATTATAACTTTTTCTCGAAATGATGTCAAGGTAGAAGTTATGACGTCTCTTTCTTGTGTTTAATCTTATGAAAAGCGTTACCATTTAAGGAATCCATTTACTTTTATCAATTTTTAAAAGAAAACTGGTTTTTTCTGTAACCATTACGAATTTCTTTTATTTCTTTCAACAGGTAACTATTGACATTTCTTCCTCAATCAGGTAACTTATTAATAACAATTCGCATTATAAAAAGGAGGGTAATTATGAAAGCAACCGGAATCGTACGTCGAATCGACGAATTAGGTCGCATCGTTATTCCGATGGAATTACGTCGCACACTCCATATCAGTGAGAGAGATGCCTTAGAGATTTTCACCGATGAAGACACCATCGTTTTGAAAAAATTCTCAGCCAGCTGTGCATTATGTGGTCAAGAAGGCAATCTTATTCAATACATGGATAAACACATCTGCGCTTCCTGCAAAAAGGAAATTCAGAACATGCAATAAAATCACCTAAAAAACAGAGTCCTATTCGAGAATAGGACTCTCAGGCTGTCAAAAAAGTCCAGAGGAACGCGAGTTCAGCTGGGCTTTTAGTAATGTACATGGTATAATGGAGTGGGTGATGAAAGTGATAGAAAAAGCTGAAAACAA